>VTLG01001962.1_pt1 | contig 14961 bp, 26 predicted proteins | sample 4694571 | NCBI WGS metagenome assembly VTLG01 (sample SAMN12604809, study PRJNA352737) | marine metagenome | biome: ENVO:00000447; feature: ENVO:00000209|ENVO:00000569|ENVO:01000036; material: ENVO:00002151; isolation source: viral sequences binned using virsorter ...
ACAGAGAACATCCCTGTTTGATTTTCGTATTGGAGGTTATCGACAATAATTTTTTCTAAAGCTGCTTGATCTCTATAACCAGCCTGTAAAGAAAGAGTATTTAGCTTGTAATTAACTTCTGCTGGATTGGGTAAATCAAGAATCTTATTGGCACGTTTCATCGTTTCCTCAAAGGGAAGCGTTGATAAGCGTGTTTCTTGAATCTTCTTCTCTTCAGCCTCTTTAACGATCGCAGCGATGTCTGGTTGAAACCTATGCCTCTGTGGGTCTTCTTTATCCGCTAACCAGATCAAAGTGCCTAAACCAACTCCAGAGCCTTTAAACGAGTACCAAGGCGTTGTACAAGGCGTGTGGTGATCGTCAGAGTCCTCCCAATCTTTAGCGTATTCATTGTCTTGGCTCGACCAATGTGACCAAAGAGCTAAACCCATGTCGTTTGGTAAGACGGAATGAATACACATTCCGATTTGAATCCAATGATCTCTATTGCCTTGGCCTTTATGACTAATGACTTGTAGGCAGTCACCAATAATTTGAGCTATCTCATCGTCAGTTCTATCTGAGAAATCAAGATCCTTTCTGCTTTGAGTCACCTTTGGAGGTGCTTTCATCTCAGCTATTAGCCAAGCTGGAGCATCAGGGATATGTCTTAAGTCACCTTCAAGGGTATAAAGACCTTCTGGGGTATTGGTTCGTTCATGGCCTGGATACGCACCAAGGATTAAACCTTGTCTTCTATCCCAAAGAATTTCGTATTCACAGCCTTCATCTTTTCTAAGACCATGACCTTTAACTTCACTCCAAAGGTTTTCAGGGATTCTAAAAATATATTTAGCAGCGTTTTTCTTAGTGCTCGTAATCTTTGGAGCACCTTTTAAGGTGTGACCCCATTGTTTTTGTAAGCCTTTAAGATCTCCATCAACGTCCAGAATTACAATTCCTTTACCACGGATACCTGTATAGATTCCAACAGCTTGTAAGTTGTTGTTTTTGCGAAGAGCACGTTCAACATCAGCAGGGCCAAAGTCCCTGTCCCAACTCTCTTCTAATGGGTTTTTACCTGTAGCCTTACGGCCTGAAACCATAGTTGCGTTCTTCTTATATATTGGAGCGTAAACAAGCCCTTCTACTAAGAAATTTGCAAGATTTAAGTTTGACATCTACAATGAATTACAAGAACATTTTGCACCCCTGACCATTCATTTGGTTGGGGGTGTTTTTTAGCATAGCTTAGATGACAGATCCATAACCATGTGTTAGGATAATCACGTACAAAAATTAATTTGTACAGCTAACAGCCAGTTTAACTTTAAACTTACTAACTGCAAAAATCAACATGAAATTTTCAGCAACAGCCGAAAAAGAGTATCAAAAATCTCTTGATGCTCCAGAAGGAGGATCAGGTAATGATCGTTATTTTCGACCTAATCAAATTGAAAACAATGAGGAGGTTGAATTTATATTTATAGATGAAGATCCTCTTGAGTATTGGCAAGTATTTGGTGAATCAATTGACGATGGAAGCAAAAGGCCATTCAGGTTTCCATTGGTTGATGAGAATCCTCCAAGTGATGAAGACATTCATAAGGAAATGGGTGGTACTTTCAGGAGAACAAAGTGCCTATATGACAATGCTAAACAGGGATTAAAGGCTAATATCTCTGATAGTCCAGCCGTACATTGTTATGTTTGGCCTATATATAATATTGAGAAAAAAACCATTCAAGTATTTGAAGTTAGCCAGCCAAGTATCTTTAAACAAATTAAAAGAGAAACAGGTTTAAAAAAATACCGTAAAGGTATTGGCTTAGATTCTTCATTCAGTTGTACTTTACATAAAGTTGTAGATGGAGTAACTAAATACACATTTAACATCATGGATCGTGAAGATGGATTTGATGATGAATCTGTTAACAAAGAATGGGATGCTTTATTGGATGACGGATTTGATATAACTGTATTAATTGGTAACGGAGATCCATTCAATACTGAAGAACCTTCTTAAATTAATAGTGGGTTTATTGACTTAAGGAGCTTATTACTTAAGAAAAATTAACTGCTCGTTTCTTGACGATCAACATTTACGGCAGAGGTGTTTTCGAGTCTCGACACTCGGATCAATAGAAACAGTAAAGAGTTGTGTAGTGCAGTAGAGAAGCCGCTTCATAATGTTCTCTACAAGTTAATTTCACAGTAAACCCACTATTTTTCCATTCACTATGACTTATTACACATCTGCAACTGCTAGTAATCCAAGGCCAGTACCAAAGCTTCATTTGTTTTGGGTCTGTGAACCAAAGAAAAAAGGTTCCAACATTAGAGCTTGGGGTATTAGTAAAGAAGAAGCATTTAACAAGCTAAAAACAACGTATCCAACAGCTTCTATTCTTTGGAAGAAAGAGCTATAATCGTTAATTTTTATTACAATTACTGTGTAGGGCTTCTATGGGTTTCTAAGCAAAATTATCCAAATTGAGTCAAATTGAGACAAGCAGACAAACAAGAACTATCAGAAACTATTAGAACGTTCTTACAAGATCTTTCAACATTTAGCTCATATCCATGTGTGACACTGTAGACGATGTTTAACAGATGTTTTACATTCTTTAAGAAAAAAGCCATTCAAATCAACTGCGTTGCAAGCGAGTTTACGTTTTTTAGGCTATATTTGATATAGAAATGCGATTACTCCGCTAGGTCTTCGCTTCAAACAACTAAGCACTTTGGTTTTTGCCAAGGTGCTTTTTTGCGTCTTAGATCTTATTCGGCTACTATTTAAGAACTCCTAGCGGAGTGTATTTTATTTCTATTAAATTTCTAATGTTTTTAAACTCAACTGACCCTTCCGCAAGGGATGGATTCTTTAGTGTGCGTGATTTCTTAGAGAAGGCATACAACATTAATTTAGAAGATAGACATTCTGCTCTTTTTGGTTCGGTCATATCAACAAAATGGAGATACGACAAAGACGGAGAGCCTAAAGTTGGAAAAGAAAAAATTAATGGAGTAATGAGAAATGTTTTTATTTATCCATTCACTTGGTTAGAAGAAATTGTTACTTATTACATGAATAGAGATATGAATTTTTTTTTAAACTCTTAAAAGGAAATAGGATAACTAAGAAATTTCTGCAAACTGCTCTACATGGTGGTAAACTCCTTAAGGGAAAGTGTGTTCAATTAGATTTTATGTCATTAGTAATAGATGTTAATAGTAAACCACCAGTAGCAGTAAGACAAGATGCCTTAGCCTCACTACGATCTAGCTCATTGGAAAGAGATGATTCTGGTGAATTTCGGATATATACAGATGATGAAGGAAATAGTTATTACAGTGTTACTACCATTCTAAGTAATACGGAACCTGAAGCTAAAAGACGAGCACTGGAGAAGTGGAAGTCAAAGCCAGGGAGTGCCGAAGATTTAGAAATTGCCTGTAACCGAGGAACGATTACTCATGAAAATTGCGAATACATCCTCAAAGTTGCATCAAAGATCAACATCAACATTTGCAACGCAAAGAATAATTGGAGAGTCTACGATGATGGATTGGCAAGAGGCCCAAAGGCAATCACAAAAAAGTGCATTCAAACTGCGAAAAGTAGACAGAATAAAGTCCATTGGACAGCTAGAAAATATGCGTCAGTATTGGCCGATTGGATAGAGGAAAACGTAGCGGCCATTCATGCTTCAGAATTTTCCATTCATCATCCAATAGGATTTGCTGGTCAGTCAGACGCATTAATTGACTATAAAAAGAATGGAAACCTATGTATATTAGATTTCAAAACAAGTGGATCATTAAAACCAAAACCAGATGCTTGGCTAGATAATTATCGTTTGCAATTAAGTTCTTATGCTTGGGGATTAGAGCAACAAACAGGAATAAAACCAGCTATGGGATTAATAGTAATTGCTAGAAAAAATGGTTATCAAGTTGTAGAACTGAACACCTTAGAACTAGCTGGAGGGAGAATATTGTTTGAGGAACGGTTAAATCAATTTAAAGCTATGGTTTTATCTGGGACGCAAGACTAAAACAGTAAAGTTTGAGTGGCTGGGAAATAATTTGAATCATATCTTTTGTTATCACCTTTAGGATAAGCTTCAACCTTATAAGCTAGATTTTTCAACATTTCTTTTTTATCTTTTTTTGTACCAATCAAATAAAAATATCTGTGCTTTCTAGGTCTGTCTATTAGATACAAATCGTCACCATATTTTTCTCTTAACAATGCAATTTGCTTTAATCCCTTTTTTTTATCTGTTCTACCAAGACTGTCTGTAATAGAAGCGGAATGAAGATGTTCTAAACCTTTGATTTTATAATCTTGTTTTTTAAAACTTAAACCTGTATAAATCCAGTTAGTAGCTTGATAAATATAGCCATGATGATGTTGGGACGTATCAGCATAACTAACGATTACATTAGGTTTAGGTAAAAGTTTTAAGGAACGAGAAACAAAGAAAGATAAAGCATTTTTATTAGCACCTTCATTAATAACGAGTCGATTAAGTTCTAAGAAAGTATCTTGATATAGACCATTAAAAGCACCTTTAGTAAGAGCTGGAGACATAGGTCTACCAAAGCTACAAACACCAATTAGGGAAGAGTTTTGATATAAACCAAAAGCGTAAGAAGTAGAAGGGATTCTTTTTGCATAGTGTTTACGCAAGAACCATTCTTTACACTCTTGGTTTTTAATAGTTTTTACTGAGAGATCATTTATCATTTTCTAATTCTTCTAATATGTCAATCCAATCGTTCTTTTTTCCCCATATATCTTCTTCAGTAAGTTCATGAAAACGTGCAGGTCTGAAGTTCATTGCTTCAATAACGTCATAAATATCGCCTAATTTATCTTCTGGAATGTTATCAATTAATAATTCAATAACACTATTCATTCTTGGCACAAGTTCAAACATTGCGTCCAAGTAGGCTATTTCACCTTTAACTTTGCTTGAGTTTTTAATAAGCCTAGTGCAAGCGAAAAAGAGACAACTACTCATGCTCATGCTCATGACTCACCCTCCTCATAGTCTTCAAAGATCCAATCGTCCATTTTTTTAGCTTGAATACCTTCTTTTAAGGTTTGTTCTTCTTTCCATTTTTCTAAATTTTTCAAACCAATTCTTTTTTTAAAGGCAGATAAGCAAAAAAGTTGATTATCAAATCTATTTAATAGCTCTTCATCAATTACAGGCATAATAGTTTTTAAAACTATTTCTGTAACTGTAATCATTTCCGTTAAGAGTAAATAATCATCTGGAGATAAGGGAGTTAAATTAGTCTCCCTATATTTTTCCATGTGAACAGAAAGGACTGACTCTGCTCTGGAATGAACAAAGCTAATAATTTCACAAGCGATCTCTAAAGACTCAGCAGAAGAAAGATGCTGATCAAATATATTTTCAGAATGTTTGTTCATTAAGCTTCCTCGGTACAGCAAGGACATTCTGGAGCGTGAACAGGTCTACCAGAGAGAACAGAAACGAGAATCAGGACTGCAAGTTTTGAAGCAGGCTGTCTTTCATCGCAAACCATAATTGTTTCAGAGTTACCAAAATGAAGACCATTTTCAAAGCAAGCTACAAAGGTGTCATCATTATTTTTAACTTGAAGTAAACCAAACCCTATTTGTTCTGGATCGTCTTTATGAGAGACATAGGAAAGGTTAAGGCCATCAAAGTCAACGCCAGCAGCTTCAAGACCACAGATGATATGTTCTGAGAAAGAATGAGCGTTATCGCCGAGAGTGATTTTAGATTTAGTCATCTAATTTGTAGTAAAGGGAAATTGATTTAATACGATTAAAATTATTTTTAGGATTAAAATAATTTGCGTTATTAATAATTAAATCCTTGCAAGGACAAAGATTTAACCATTGTTCAATAGCTTGTTCGATGTTCATATCATCTCCAAAGTTTTAATAATTTCCTTTTTGATATAAGGAATTTGTTCTTCTTGGTTCGTAGGCAAGAAGACAGTAATAGGTCTATCAGCTAGTTCGCAAAGGACATCTAAGACCACTTCTAATTTATTTAAAGTGTCATTGTTCATGACTTAAGCTCCATTTTCTGATCGTAAGCTTGTTGCCATCTTTCGTCAGCAGATAAAGGTGGTTCACCTGTGTAATAGTCTTCAATAGCTGCATCAATAGAGGCATCTAACTTATCAATAACAGCTTGTCTTAGCTTTGGATCGTTAAACTGTTCAACGGTACAAGAATCATAAACTTCGCAGCAGAAATCAGCTAATGGATATTGATATATATCCATCTCATCAGGATAATTTTCATCAAAATGAAATAACCAATCTCCATCAATATGTAAGTTTTTAGGATCTGGAACATCAAAGCCAGCACGTTCAGCAAAAGCTATACAAAATTGTTTGTCAATTTTGGGAGATGAAATTGTCATGTCAAAATGTCAGATTAGGATTTTTGAAGTTTTTTGAGTTTTTGTAAAAGTTCAGTTAATTCCTTAATTCGAGGAATTTTAGAAGGCAAGTCACCTTTATCATCAATGACTTGCTCCATCTCGTTATTAATTTGATCAATTAATTTCGTAGTAGTTTTACCAGTTTTACATTCCCTAGAAGTAGAATCATTTTTGCCAAAATCTCTTTCGTTGTAACGTATCCATCTATAAGCAGTTCTCACAGAAATAGAAGGTATTTTTTTCTCTGGATCGTCTGGATCAACATCAGAATAATTTTCTAAAAGTTCTTCAACTAAATCTTTTTTATGAACTCTTTTAACTTCAAAACCATCTTCATCTAAGGCATCGTTATAAATTTCAGAGATAATTGCATTTATCTCGTATTTGTTTGGTTCGTAAAGGTATTTCATTAGTCAACACCTCTACCAACAATAAACACAGGTTTAATCCAAGTTAAAACTCTTTGTTTTCTACCTTTACCTTGACATACGTGTCTCATATGACCTCTACGCCAATGAGATCTAGGAGATTTACCTTGTTCTGGAACGTAATCAGGAGGATATTCGTATCTTATTTTCTGTCCCTCATAACTTTCGCCTAACCAAGTTGAAGGTTTAGGAGGATTCGTATCATTAAAACCTCTACCACCTAATAAAGGAGATTGTTGAGTTATATATTCAGGTTGATGATCCATTAGTAGGATTGAATTGGCCGCAATATTTAAAAGATTTTTACCAATAACTTCATTCGGAGCATCTTTCATTTTCATAAAAGTTTTTCCATCATTTACATCTTTAGGATGTTGTTCATCAGCAGGTTTATTTTCGTCATAATCAAAATTTACATTTTTATCACTAACAATAATTTGCCAATCTCTTGTACCTTCTTTCCATATAAAATCTCCAATACACCAACCAGCTTGATTAGATAAAGCTATCATTTTAAAACCAGCTTCAAATATATTTAATCTTGGATCGTCAGGCACATAATTATCTCTATTTAATACAGCTTTAATACCTTTAACTGCTTTAGGGTGATCTTTCCAACTATTAGCTAATATATCTAAAGTTCCTATATATGCCTTATGAGACATAACAATTATCGTATAAAAATCATCAGTAATAGTATTTTCTTCAAACGTCATCATTGAATTAGATACAGTACTTTTCGGTAACATAAAAGTATAAACAGGATAAATATCATTAGGTGGTGCATCAAAACCTTTAAAATCTGTTCTAGCTAAATCTTCTGTTATTGCTCTAGTTAAATAGATTGGTTGTAAATTAGAAGTTAATAAAGCACTAGATAAAATAATAGTTTGCTCAATAGAACTAAGTAAATGTAATTCATCATCATTTTTTCTAGCCATACTTTTAGCTAAATCTAAAAGCATTGGTTCTGCTTGAAATTGTAGCAACCAATTATTAACCCAGTCCCATTGTGCATAACCTATAGGACTTCTATAATTACCAATCTTATGTTTAAACTGTTCATATATATATTTATCTTTATTTTTCCTATTCCAATAATCAATTAATGCTTTGGTACGTTTACCGTTTGAGTTTAAATAACAAAAATCAAAATTAACATCACCTAATAGTCCATGACTAAAAGATACTGAAGGATCATTGTGATTTTTAATTTTTCTACTGTGATACCTATAACTATCATGTCTGTGGTTATGGAAACCACCTTTAGGAGGATGAAATTGTGAAGTCATTGTGTAAACTCCCAACTGCCAACAGTATTACCGTTTAAATCTCTTATACGGCCTTGCATATTTTCTTGTGGCTCGATATAACCTATATCTTGTAATTTATCTTCGATTGATTGTAAGATCCTACAGATTTCTATACCTGTAAGATCATCATCAAATGCTGCATTATCGCAGTTAATGGAAACATTAAAATTCATAGTTTTTTCTCCAAAACAACAAGTCTTTCAGTTAAATCAACAATAAAATCTTTCATGATTTCTATTTGATTTTGATTTAAAGTAGTTTGTTTGATTAGATTTTCTTCTATTGAAACAACTGCATTTTTAGTTGTTTTTAATGACTCTATTTGGTTAGTTAGAGTCATAAGCAAAACATCATTTAAAAAAGCATTATCAGCTTCATGAGCTTGTAATGTTTCAATGATTTTTTCCATGTCTCTTTCCATGATTAAGAAGTTAGTAAAGGTGAACTAGGTTTAATCAGTATTTTGTATTCCCAACAATCGCAAGCTAAAACTCCAACATTTGACGCATCGTGATATTTCATAAATGAAGATTCAATACAAGCATTTTCATCGCTTGGAACGTCAACACAACCAAAATCAAGATCATCTTGCCAATGGTCAATAAAACGATTTAATTCAGATTCTTCTTGTTGAGTTAAACCTGAATAATCGCCATTAACTAAAGCACTGCCCCAAAAATTGGGTAGGTGTAAAGATTGAAATTCCATTAATCAACCTCACTTAAAACGGTTAAAGCTAAATTTTCCCAATATGTTGTTTCGTCATACCCTAAACTTTTTATTTCTTCAGTCCAGATTGGAATATGAATCCCAATTCCCATAAAAAATTCTTTTAAAGCATATATCGCTCCATATTTTTCATAGTCATAGCTTTTGGAACGTAAAGCCGTATCTAATAACCACCTAAAGGACTGAATTTCAGTCCAATTAGGGTTATAAGAATCTTCTTTCTTGATAGCGTCAAGAATGATATTTTTTAGAGGAGTCATTATCTGACTCCCTCAATATCTCTGAGTTTGATTGGTTCAAAGTGAATTTCTCTTTCAATGCCAAGCATTAATTGAGGATGCTTCACAGATTCCAATTCAGTTACAGAGAAATAACCTAATTCTGGGAAATCTCCATCAACGAAACCAAAACATTCATTTGTTTTTGGATCGTATTCTGTTACATACCACGTCCAACTATTCCAAGGACAGAAAAACTTAGCGTAGACAGTAGCATTGTCACCTTTACCGTCTTGAGAATATAAAGGTGGAATCTTTTTCTTAAGTGATTCTGTTAGAAGTTTCATAAATCAGATTCATAAGTTAATAATTCTATGATAGTCTCTTATTGTCAAAATAACAAGTAAAGTGTCAAAACTTAAGCAATTCATTCATGACCACGGAACCGAAGCTCTAAAGTTGGAGCTGGAACGTAAAAACTCTATGAATGAAAAACCTGAACGCCTAAAACCATTTAATTCCCTAGAAGACATTCAACAAGATGATTGGGATTCTCTCCTAAATGAAGAATTGAAAATTAAAAATAAATTCTTATACCAAAAATTAATGCTCACAAGATTTTCTATTTTTGAAAAATCCTGAAAAATCCTGAAAAAAGGAAGCCTAGAAAAATCTAGGCTTTTTTTTAAAGTTGTACTCCTTTTTTATCTTTGAGTGTTCGGCCTTGGTCGAAATGGTCTTTTACGTGTTGGAACGTCTTTTGCCAAAACTTAAAAGTCTTTTTAACTCCAAAATAAGAGTTAAACCACGTAACCGCTTTTCTTTTTATGTTGCTTTTGCTGTAAAGCATCACCAACAAAGTCCGAAGCTGAAATTCTGAGATCTCAACTGTTGAACCGTCCTCTAAGTGAAGGACGGTTTTTCTTTGGTACGGATTCTGTAGAACGTAGGTCATTTTTTAACCTACCAATGGTAGTAAATTATCAAAAAAGTCTTGTGACCTTTTCTCTGCCTTGACTCCCTCTAACCACATCGTTATGTGTTTTTGAGTGGTTCTTGAATGATTGAAATCAGTTCTTAGATATGTATCTATAAACTGATTTGATTCTTTATCAAGAATTGGAACTCTACCAGCTACCACGGTCTCATAACTTACGAATAAAATTGTTCGTCCGTCTGATAAGTGGATTTCTTGCCGATTGGCTCCTAGTTGTTTGATTTTGGTACGTGACATAATGAGAAAAAAGAAATTATCCCTAGTGACTAGCTAGGGATTTTTAATTACTGGCCTAATGATTTTTTCAAGCTGCAATTTTCTTCTTTGAGCTTGTCAATTCTGTCTCCAGCTCTGTCGTATTCGTAGATTAATTCCTGATACTTACAGAGCAAACCCAGAATTTCGTTGTATGTCTCAAGATGATCTTGAGAATACTCATCATTAAGACTCTTCATGACTCCCAACCTTTTAGTTCGCCGTTAGAATCGAATTCGTTGTGGCGTTCTACTATCGCAGCTAACTTTCTATAGTTGACTGGATTTTCTTTTGCAAGCTTTTTTAATGCCTCGGTGAAATTAACCTCTAGAACGTCTTCATACTTTGAAGACTTCCCAATCTGATACTCCAGTTTTACCCGTAACCACCATATGTCTAGGTCTTTCTCTTCTTGGCATCTTTGCATTGCTTCAAGACTACAAGTATCTTCATGGCCTTGTGTCTTTACTTGAGCTTGATAATCTTTAGTTTCCATAATGAGAAAATAAGAATTTAAAGGACTGTTTTTGTATTCCTAGCTAGAGCGACCTTGTGAGGCTAAAAACGGCCTCTCTTGGTGTTTTGCTAGGTATTCTCGGCTTTGGTGACTAGCCAAAAGCCTCGAATTGCTCCAACTTCTTCAGTTGTCTAGGTTCTTCTGTCTTCTAGGTATTTCTACCTAGTAAGTATTTCTACTTATGTGACAGTTAGGAATTGGAATAGGTATTTCTACCCCATTGATTTCCTATTCTTATTATAGCATGGTCTTGAATAGTTTTCTAGTGACAGACAGGGGAGTTGTAGCAAAATTTAATAATTCCATCCATAACGGGGGGAACCTAAATATATATTGGAAACTAAGTTCTACGTGGGTATGCTAGATTATGATAAGTCTTGTTTAGATTCAACTTTTATTGACAGTTCAGGAGCTTGGATACTGACGTGTTCAACGCTTTCCCCTATAACTTTGCCGATAGAATCTAGTACTTGAGCAGCAGTTTGTAATTGCCCTTTCCGTATAGCTTTTTCATAAAGTCTAAGTCTTGCTGCTTGAAGACGAGCCAACATATTTTCCCTATCTTTTTGCCAATCTTCATTATTCCAAGCATTAACTTGTTTCCAATCGCTCCAACCTGTCGCTACTGAAACACCTTCTTTACTTGCATGATCTAAAACAAGTTGTCTAGCTGGTAAACCTTCTAACTGTCTTTTATAAAGTCGTTGTTGCCTAGCCTCTACTACCATCCGAGGACTTTTATTTCCCACAGTTCGTCTAGGTTTCTTTATCTCTGGAACGGAAAGATCGTCAAAGCTGTTTAAACATGAATCGGTCACGGACGCAACTCAAAATAACGGTATTAATAGGATAATAACCTTTTACAAGCGTTTTGGAGTAAGAATAGGGGGGTATCTATCAAAATCCTTTAAAACTAATAACGTATGGCTGTAAAAACCGCACCAGAAATAAATTTAAGATGGGCACAAGGCGAAGTATTTAATAGTGAAAAACGCTTTCGAGTATTAGTAGCAGGTCGAAGATTTGGCAAATCATATTTAAGCTGTATCGAACTTCTTCGTGGAGCGATTAATAGCCCAGGTGAGACATTTTTTTATTGTGCTCCGACATATCGAATGGCAAAAGATATTGCATGGAAAGCATTAAAGAAGTTAGTACCGAAGGTGTGGATACAGGCCAAGAATGAGACAGATTTGAGACTAGATCTTGTTAATGGATCGTCAATCGAGTTGAAAGGAACTGAAAACGCAATGGCATTGAGGGGTCGAAGTTTATCAGGTGTTGTATTAGACGAAGCTGCCTTTATGGGAGCAGAGGTATGGTTTGAAGTTATAAGACCTGCGTTAGCTGATAAGCAAGGTTGGGCATTATTTATTAGTACTCCTGATGGAACTGCCAGTTGGTTTTATGATTTATGGTGTTATTGCAAAGAAGATCCTACAGAAGAATGGAAAAGGTGGTGTTATACAACAATTGAGGGGGGAAACGTACCAAAAGATGAAGTTGAAGCAGCGAGAGCACAATTAGATGAGCGTACATTTAGGCAAGAATTTGAAGCAAGTTTTGAAAATTTAACTGGTTTAGTTGCAATTAGTTTTGGCGATGACAATATTTCAACGGTTGCAGAAGATATAAGTATTGCCCCATTGTTGTTAGGAGTTGACTTTAACGTAGATCCAATGTCAGGAATATGTGCGGTTAAAAAAGACGATACGTTATATGTTTTCGATGAAATAATTATGACAGGAGGGGCTACAACGTGGGATTTTGCTGAAGAGGTTACACGCCGTTACGGAATAGATAGAAGGGTTATAGCCTGTCCTGACCCTACTGGAGGAGCAAGGAAGACTGCTGGTGTTGGAGCGACAGATCACAGCATATTGAGGCGAAGTGGATTTAATGTATCTTCACCAAAAGCACCGTGGAAAATTCGAGATAAAATTACAGCAGTTAATACAGCATTATTTGATGCAAATAATGTTAGAAGAACATTTATTCATCCAAGATGCAAGGAATTAATTAAGTCATTAAGGACTCTAACCTATGCCCCCAACACAGGTTTACCAAATAAAAATCTTGGTGTTGACCATGCTTTTGATGCTTTCGGTTATTTATGTTTGCAACAATTTAATTTAGCCAAACCAGAAACCCTTGGACAGACAGGTTACAGGATCTATTGAGTCATTTAGACTGTAGGCAATGTTAAGTGTTTTAAAAGTTAGATGACATACTCTGTACCAGGGGCCATTCGTACAAATGTCGTTAGTCAAACCTATTTAGGTGGGGGTGATAATCCATTCTCTAAAACGAGAGCAGTTTTAGATATGACAAAAGCGTGGGAAATAATGAAAGCTGTTACTTATGGAACTGAATATTTAAGGCAAAATTCTGAAGCATTTTTACCGTTAGAACCAAGAGAAGATTATGACGCATATTTATCAAGAGTTAATCGTTCTGTTTTTTCTCCTTACACGCAAAGATTAGTCAGAGCTGCAACAGGTTTAATTCTTCGTAAACCAATTACTGTTTTAGGTGATCCATATTGGACTGATGTATTTGTTAAGGATGTTGATGGTTGTGGATCGGATTTAGATGAATATGCAAGAAGATTATTAATTTGTGCCTTAACTTATGGTCATAGCAATACCCTTGTTGATTTTCCTGCCCCAACGGGAGCAAGAAGTCTTGCAGAAGAAAGAAATCAAAACCGTAGGCCATATTGGATTGAAGTCGATCCAGCAAATATTTATGGTTGGAGGTTAGATAGAGAGGTTAATTATGGAAAATTAATCCAAGTAAGAATTTCTGAGCAAGCTGTTGTACCTGAAGGAAACTTTGGAGAGAAAGTTTTTGATCAAATCAGAGTGATTGAGCCTGGTCAATACAAGATTTTCAGAAAGAAAGAGACAACAAAAGATATGTATACGCAAGATGAAAGTTTTGCAGGTAATTTCGACTCTCCTGCTGATGAAAAAGACTACGATTTAGTTGAATCAGGTGAGTTTTCGCTAGGTGAAATACCTTTAGTAACTGTTTATGCAGGAAAAACAGACACGATGACAAGTAAACCACCGTTATTAGATATTGCGTACTTAAATTTGGCTCATTTTCAACGTCAAGCTGACTTGATCCATAGTTTGCATGTTGCTTCACAACCTTTATTGGTAATGGAAGGTTGGGATGATCAAACAAAAGATATGGCTATAAGTGTTAACTATGCAATGGCAACTCAACCAGGAAATAAAGTTTATTATGTAGAGCCAGCCGCAAGTGCATTTGAAGCCCAAGCAGCAGAAATACAAGAATTGCAATTACAAATGGCAACTTTAGGAATTAGTACACTTTCACAGCAAAAATTTGTTGCAGAATCAGCAGATGCAAGACGTTTAGACCGTGTAGATACAAATTCAATGCTTTCAATGGTTTCTTTAGATTTAGAACAAAAACTGCAAAAAGCGTTTAATTTATCGGCTGATTATTTAGGTTTAGAACCACCAGAAATTAAAATTAGTCGTGATTTTGATATTGATAGGCTAATCGGCCAAGACATAACAGCTTTAACCTCACTATTTGATCAGCAAGTAATAGATAAGGAAGAATTTAGAGATATTTTAGTTCAGGGTGAGGTTTTACCTAATGCAAACGAAGCTGAAAACAATTAATAGACTAGAATAATAAGGAAATACTATTTTTACCATGCCTTCTGTAGAGTTAGTAGACGGAAAATGGGTTTCCGTATCAGGTGTTCGGGCAACTGATTTAGATGCTGGAAAAGTTGTATCTACACCAGAAACAACACCAGCACCAGCTCCCGTGGCAACCCCAAAAGTAACAAAAACTCCTACTCCTAAAAAAACTGACGCTTAATTATGGAAGAAAAAGTCATCCAGCCTGAGTCTGTGACTCCTGCTGAACAGCCCGTGGCTGAGACTACAACCCCTCAAGCACCCAACCTTGACAGTGTTAAGGCTGAGTACGAGAGCAAAATTGCTGCATTAGAAGCAAAAATCGCTGAAGAAGGCGAAAAATTTCAAGGCATCAAGACTAAACTTGATGATGTTTAC
>VTLG01007244.1_pt1 | contig 14960 bp, 18 predicted proteins | sample 4694571 | NCBI WGS metagenome assembly VTLG01 (sample SAMN12604809, study PRJNA352737) | marine metagenome | biome: ENVO:00000447; feature: ENVO:00000209|ENVO:00000569|ENVO:01000036; material: ENVO:00002151; isolation source: viral sequences binned using virsorter ...
CTAAGTGGAAAAGTGAACGAATTGCACCTAAATATTACGCAAAAAGGGATGCAACTAGCTTATCTTTTGATAAATCTACACCTCTTGTTGTTAAGTGGGATAAATAAAAGTATTGATATTATTGGGAAAAGTGGAGATTCACTAGAGTTGCAGATAAATCTAGCACAGTAACACTTATAGAACTTAAATGTTCTCCAAATGTTCTTAGAATCATTCTAAATTACAAAATATTACAAGCTAAACTATACCAATTTTATACCTGAATAAAAAAAATAAGTAATTTCAAGGTAAATAACACAAACCAAGTGATTATGTATCAATTTGTCGTTTAAAACTCAGATTTCAGGGGGTTTTATACGAAGCCATACCCCAAATGATATTTCGAACTTAAAAAAAAAATTAGGGGAGGTACACACAAACAAACAAGGAATTTTATGTACGATTTTTTAGATGGCAATAAAGGTTATTCAGCTATTATTTATGTAATGGAGTCTAGCAATAGTGTCGTAGTACACTTTGGCGGATTTAACGATATTTCAGAATGCAAGAAGTTTTCACATCACCTTATGGATGATTTAGGCATTGAAAGCTTACTTGTTCCTAGAGGTGTAACAGTACACTAATTAGGGGGTTTTGTTTGCCTGACCAAAAGCTAATATTGGGCGACTGCCTAAATGAATTTCCAAAAATTTTAGACAAAAGCATTGATCTAATACTTACAGATCCTCCTTATGGCATAATTAAAAAAGCTCCATCAAGTTGGGATAAAAACAAAACTTATTGGGATGTTCAAATAAACAATGAGATAATGTTTAAAGAATGTGAAAGAATTTTAAGATTTCAAGGATGTCTAATTTTATTTTCACAAGATCCTTATACATTTAAACTAGCTTTATCTTCATATAAAACTTTAAAATACTCATATAGATATACTTGGATTAAAAATAAATTTGGTAATCATTTGGGATGCAAAAAATCTCCAGTTTATTTTTCAGAAGATATTTGTGTGTTTTTTAATAATTATGAAAACAAAGAAAATCATCCATTATCAAATTATTTTAAACAAGAATTGTTAAAGTCAAAAAAAACATCTAAACAAATATGTGATGAAATGAGTAATACTGGTGCTTCGCATTATTTTACAAGTGCTAAACAATTTCGTATTCCTAGCAAAAAACAGTATGAACAACTCCAAAAAATTACAAAATGTTTTAAATTAGATTATAAAGAAATTGAATTTTTATTTAAAAAAGATGCTAATATTTTAATATTTAATTTAGAAAATAATAAAAAATATAAATCAAATATTTTAGAATTTAATAAAGACATAGAAAATTATCATACTACACAAAAACCAGTAAAATTATTAGAAAATTTAATAAAAACTTATACTAACGAAAACGATACTGTTTTAGATTTTACAATGGGATCAGGTAGTACAGGGGTTGCTTGTAAAAACTTAAACAGAAATTTTATTGGAATTGAAAAAGATAAAAAATATTTTGATATAGCAAAAAATAGAATTAATGGGGTTTTAGTTTAAATGACAAATATTATAATCCCATACAAGCCAAGACAATTACAGAATTTTTTGCACAAGCAAATTGATAAGCACCGATTTAGTGTTTTGGTTTTACACCGCAGAGCTGGAAAAACAGTAGCGATGGTGAATCATTTACTGCGTAGTGCCTTAACTAATCCCTTGCCCAACAGCAGATATGTGTTTTTAAGTCCTTACAGGCTTCAAGGTAAACAAACTGCTTGGGATTACATTAAACAGTATGCTGAAAATATTCCAGGTACTAAATTTAATGAATCTGAGCTTAGATGCGATTTACCGAATAAAAGCAGAATATCAATTTTAGGGGTAGATAACGAACAGGCTATAAGAGGTCTGGCAATAGATGGTTGTGTATTTGATGAAACTCAAAGCATTAAGCCAAGTGTATTTCCAGAAATTATAAGACCAGCTTTAGCGGATAGAAAAGGTTGGTGTGTTTTTATCGGAACTCCAAAAGGACGCAATTATTTTTATAATTTATATGAACAGGCAAAAGAAACTAAAGATTGGTATGCCTGTGTATTTAAGGCAAGTGAAACTAAAATTTTAGACCAAGACGAATTAGATGCAGCGAAAGCTGTTATGTCTAAAGATTTATATGACCAAGAATTTGAGTGTAGCTTTCAAGCAGCTATTACTGGCAGTTATTATGGTCAAATTATAGAGGGCTTGGCAAAAGATAATAGAATTTGCAAAGTAGATTATGATGATAATTTAGATGTTGAAACCTGGTGGGATTTAGGTCTTAACGATTCAACAGCTATTTGGTTTGCACAAAGATATAAGGGCGAAATAAGATTAATAGATTACTATGAAAATAGTGGCTATGGTTTAGATCATTATACTAACATTTTAGATAAAAAAGGTTACGAATATTCTAAACATATTGCTCCCCATGATATTAAAGTTAGAGAATTAGGTAACATGGGTAAGTCTAGATTAGAAAGTGCTTTAGAATTAGGTATTAATTTTGAAGTAGCTCCAAAACTGTCAATTGAAGATGGAATTGAAGCAGTACGAAAAGCATTAACTAATTGCTGGTTTGACAAAGAAAAATGTGCAACTGGAATTGAGTATTTAAAGGCTTACCAAAAAAGGTGGGATGATAAAAACCAATGCTTTAAAAATAAACCCATGCACAATTACGCATCCCATTGTGCCGATAGTTTTAGAACTGGCATAGTTGGACAGGGTGCTGAAATTTCAGATTGGAAAAAACAAGTTCCAATTAACACAAATTATATAGTTTAAAATGGCAGAAAAAGTTACAGATATAAAATTAAGATCAATAATAAATTCAGAAATAAATAATGCTTTAGGTTTTATGGGGGGTAATTTAACTTCTCAAAGAAAAAAATCTGTTGAATATTATTTAGGTGAAAAATTAGGTACAGAAATAGATGGCAGATCACAAGTCGTATCAACTGATGTTGCTGATACAATTGAAACCATCTTGCCAAACCTACTTAGAATTTTTACCGCAAGCGATCAAGTGGTGCGGTGTGAGCCTGTTAAAAGCGAAGATGTTGCTTTAGCAGATCAAGCTACTAATTATGTAAATTATATTTTTAATAAAGATAATCCAGGCTTTAGTATTTTATACACTTGGTTTAAAGATGCTTTATTAGAAAAAAATGGAATTGTAAAAATTTTTTGGGATGAAAGCGAAAGCATTGAACAAGAAACATACAAAAATTTAAACGATCAAGAGTACCAGTTATTATTAGACGATGAAAATGTAGAAATAGTTGAAGAAGAATCTTTTGTAGATGAAAAGATGAAAGCAGCTATGGATTTGTTGTTAGTAGAAGCAACTAAACAAGGTCAATTGGTAGAAGATGAGCCAATCCCAATGTTGCATAACTGCGTTATTAAAAGAACAACAAAAGGTGGTAAAGTTAAAATAGAAAATGTTCCACCAGAAGAATTTTTAATACAAAGAACTGCAAAATCAATTCAAGACTCAGATTTTGTTGCACATAGAGTTTTAAAAACTAGATCCGATTTAATTGAAATGGGTTACGATCCAGAAGTAGTGGAAAGTTTACCAACATCAAATAATATTATTTTAAATGATGAAAGACTTACAAGATATTCTGATATAGATGAAAACCCATTTAATAATGCTCCAGACCAAGCTACACAAGAAGTAGAAATTTACGAATGTTATTTAAAAGTTGATGTAGATGGTGATGGCATAGCAGAACTTAGAAAAGTTGTTGTTGCTGGAGCTGGTGGTTATACAATTTTAGAGAATATGCCTTGCGATGCTATTCCTTTTTGTAGCTTAACACCAATTATCATGCCACACAGATTTTATGGTAGATCGGTTGCTGAATTAGTTGAAGATGTTCAGTTAGTTAAATCAACTGTCATGCGTCAGTTGTTAGATAATATGTATTTAACTAATAACAACAGAGTTGCCATAATGGATGGTATGGTTAATTTAGATGATTTACTTACATCTAGACCAGGTGGTGTTGTTAGAACTAAACAACCGCCAAACCAAGTTATGTTGCCAATACAATCACAAACTATATCGCAACAAGCTTTTCCATTATTAGAATACTTAGATACAGTTAGAGAAACTAGAACTGGAATTACTAGATATAATCAAGGCTTAGATGCCGATAGTTTAAACAAAACAGCAACTGGTGTTAATGCAATTATGACTCAATCGCAAATGCGAATGGAGTTAATTGCTAGAGTGTTTGCTGAAACAGGAATTAAAGATTTATTTAAAAGAATTTTTGAATTAACTTGCAAATATCAAGATAAGGAAAGAATTGTAGAATTAAATAATCAATTTATACCAGTTAAACCTACTGAATGGCGAAATAGATACAACATATCTATTACAGTTGGTTTAGGTAGTGGCTCTAAAGAGCAACAAATTTTAATGTTAAACAATATTTTAGAAAGACAGCTCCAAGCTTTCCAATTACAAGGCAATAGAGAGTACCCAATGGTGTCTTTAAAAAATATTTATAACAGTTTAGCAAAAATAATTGAAAATGCTGGCCTTAAAAATGTGGAAAATTATTTTGTAAACCCAGATCAAGGTAAACAAATGATGACACCACCACCACCACCAGAGCCTACACCTATTGAAAAAATTGAATTTACAAGAATTGCTAGTGAAGAAAAACGAAAAATTGCAGAACTTGAATTAGAATTGAAAAAAATCAAATCTGATAATGCAGAAATTCTTTACGAAAACGAAATTAAGCTTAAAGAGCTTGAATTAAAATATAATGCACAAATAGATTCACAACAAATAAAAGCTGATGCCGATTTAAATAAAATGTTGGTCGCAGAATCAACAAAAGACTTTAGAGAAGCGGCTAAACAATCACAAATGGTACAAGATCAGGTAAAAGCTTTATATGAAACAGAGCCAGGAAGCGAAACTCCAACAAGAAGTGAGCCAAGCAAACAAAGTTAAACAACTTTTTGAAAATCCTTTACTAAAAGAAAGTTTTGAGAAGTTAAAAAAACTTTATGCTGAAAGTTTATTTAATACTGGAGCTAAAGAAACAGAAGCTAGAGAAAAACTCTGGTTAGCTTACAATGTAGTAGGCAAAGTAGAACAAAATTTATTAGAAATTTTAGATACAGGAAAATTAGCATCTAAAGAATTAGAAGATTTTCGTAAAAGTATCAAAAATCAAAAATTCTAACAAAAAAAGTTAGGATAAGCCAACCTTACACAACAGGAGCTTAACTAAAGGAGCAAACAATGGCAGACAATTATGCTAACCCCTTAAAGGGAGCTGAAACTGACATCAGTAAAGCAACAAAAACAATAACAGGCTTGTTAAATTCAAACTCAATAGAAGTTAAAAAAGATGAGCCACAAAAAGAACAACAGGATTCTCCTGAGCCTACAAAAGAGGAATCTCCACAAGTGGAAGATCAACCTCAGGAACAGGAAATAAAGGAAGAAGAATCTAACGATGAAACTTCCGAAGAAGTATCTCAACAAGAACAAATTGAGACTCAAGAGAAACAAGATTCCACCGAAGAAGAACTTTACAAAGTTAAAGTTGCTGGTCAAGAATTTGATGTTACCCTTGATGAGTTAAGAAATGGTTACTCTAGGGATGCTGATTACAGACGAAAGACAGAAGAACTTTCTTATGAAAAGAAACAATTTATGTCTGAATCTGAAAAGCAAAGACAAGACTATTCTTCAAAGCTTAACGAATTGAATCAGTTAATGTCAGTTGCCCAACAACAATTACAAACAGAGATTAATTCTGCTGATTTGGAAAAGTTGTACGAAGAAGATCCAACAGAAGCTGCTAGGATTGAACATAGGCTAAGACGAAAGCAAGAAAAGCTTAATTCAGCTATGGCTAAAACGCAATCTGAACAGCAAAAACAATTTGATAGTTTTTTACAGGAACAACAGAAAAAATTGGTAGTTAAAATGCCAGAATTTTCTAATCCTGAAAAAGCATCACAATTAAAATCTTCTATGAAAACTACTTTAAATTCTTATGGTTTTAATGACCAAGAGATAGCACAAGTATATGACCATAGAATAGTTATGTTGGTAAACGATGCTATGAAATTTAGAAATATGCAAAAGGCAAAACCTAATATTGCAAAGAAAATTTCTAAACCAGGCAAAGTTTTTTCTTCAGGGGTTAAACAAAGCAAAGCTGATATAAATTTAAAAGCCAGAAAAGAAAAGTTGAGTCGTCTAAAAAAAACTGGAAGTGTTAAAGATGCTACCAGCATATTTTTAGATATGATTAACAAACAATAACAACTCAACATAAGGATAAATAACTATGGCACAGGTAACTAATACTTACTCAACATACGATGCTACTGGTGAAAGAGAAGATTTAGCAGATATTATTTACAATATATCTCCTACTGATACTCCTTTCATGTCTGGTATAGGCAGAGAAAAAGCAACTGCTGTTTACCATGAGTGGCAAACAGATAGTTTAGCAGCAGCAGCTAGCGACAACTATCAAATAGAGGGTGATGAGATTTCATTCGCAGCTCCCTCAGCTACTACTAGAATTGGAAACAGAACTCAGATTTCAAGAAAATCTGTAATTGTTTCTGGTACTCTAGATGCAGTATCTACTGCTGGTAGAAACAATGAGTTAGCTTACCAAATCTCTAAAAACTCTAAAGAGTTAAAAAGAGATATGGAAACTTCTCTAACAGCAAACCAAGCTCCTGTAACTGGCGATGACTCTACACCTAGAAGATTAGCTGGTATTGAATCTTGGATTAAAACTAACACATCTAAAGGTGGTGGTAGTGGAGCTGATCCAAGTACATCTGGTACTAATGCTAGAACTGATGGAACTCAAAGGGCTTTTTCAGAAGCACAGCTTAAAGATGTAATCAAAAAAGTATGGGACTCTGGTGGAGATCCATCTATGGTTATGCTTGGATCTTTCAACAAACAAAAACTATCAGGCTTTACTGGTGGATCTACAAGATTTGATCCAGCAGAAAACAAAAGATTGGTAGCTGCTGTTGATGTTTACGAATCTGATTTTGGTGCGATGACTGTTGTACCTAACAGATTTAGCAGAAGCAGATCAGCTTATGTCTTATCACCTGATATGTGGGCAGTTGCCTTTTTAAGAGACTTCCAATTGGTAGATCTTGCAAAAACTGGTGATGCTGCGAAGAAAGCTATGTTAGCAGAATACACTCTTGTTTCTAGAAATGAAGCAGCAAGTGGTGGTGTATTTGATTTAACAACATCATAATAAAAATATTGTACAGAGGGGAGTAATCCCCTCTGTACTTTTAATCAACACATTTTGTTTGGTCTTTGAAGTCAATCAATGGCGGAACGAAGCAAATAAAGGATAAAAAACATGAGAACATTAAACGATTATTTTATTACATCAGCAATACCTGATGTATCAACAGCAAGTTCAACTTTTGTTTGTGTACCTGATGGTGGAAACATCGTTAAGATTATTACACATAACAAAGCAACAACTACTGGAACTGCGGCTATTTCTTTTGAAATAGGTGGAGTAGCGGTAACAGGAGGAGCAATAAGTCATACTGCCTCTGGATCTGCCAGTAGAGTAGCAACTGCTGAGCCAACTGCATTAAATAGAGTTGAAGAAGATGGAACTATTGAATGTATTACAGATGGTGGCTCTACAAATGCGTCTAAAATGGAAATTACTTTTGTTATAAGAAGATAATTACAAAATTTGAGGGGATCTTGCCTAGCGGTACTTCCCCTCAAATGCACAACAAAACAATTAAAGGAAACAATTTATGCCAAAAGTCGGAAAAAGAAAATTTTCATACACAAAAAGTGGAATGAAAAAAGCAAAAGCTTTTGCGAAAAAAAAAGGCAAAAAAGTTAAATATAAATAAATAAGGAGTAAAAAAATTATGAGTTTTAATTATGGTTTAAGACCAATAGTATTACAAAAAATAACAATGGGTGGAAGTGCTGCATCAACAGCTTCATCTGCTTTTGGTGCTGGAACTGAGTATGTAAGAGTTGCCGCATCAACAGATTTTCATATAGTTTTTGGAGCATCACCAACTGCAACCGCAGACCATATTTTTATACCAGCAGATCAACCAGAAATTTTTAAAGTTTCACCAGGAGAAAAAGTAGCTGCTTTAGGTGGAAACAATGAGGTTATTTCTATTGTTGAAATGTCTGCTTAGTGGCCAAGAAAAAAAACAATCTTTATGCAAAAATTGAACATATTAGCAGAGCTAAGTTTAAAAAAACTTCAATTTCTAAACGCAGACCTAAAATGAGTTCAATGAATAAAAATAAAAGAAGAAGTTTTAAAAAATATAATAGAAGCGGTAAATAATGGGTAAAATAAGTTCTGAAAAAGATGGTTTAGTAACTGAAAACTTTTATGAAAGCGAAAAAGGAGTTGTTCAGGAAAGAACTATTAACCACAAGTCTATTTTAGAACATAATAAAAAATTATATAATCAAAATGATGGTTATAGTCCTGACAAGGGTTTAAAAAGAATAGCATCTATTCCATCTATTGTTTTAGAAATTTGGGCTAAAGAATATAATGGCGATCAAAACAATGGTAATTGGTTTGCTTTACCTAAAGAAGTACAAACAAAAATTTTAAAAGAAAAATTAAATAGTTCTGATTATAGATATTTCAGAACAGCACCAGGTAAATTTTAATGGCATTATCAACATATTCAGAATTAAAATCATCAATAGCAAATTGGCTTAATAGATCTGATTTAACTGATGAAATATCTGGCGATTTTATAAAATTAACAGAAGCAGATTTTAATTCAAAGTTAAGAATTAGAAAAATGGTTACACAGGCAACTATCACTATTGATAGTGAAACAGAAGCTTTGCCTACAGGTTTTTTACAAGTTAGAGATTTTTATATTTTAAGTGGTACTACAAAACATCCTTTAAGATATATGACACCTAGCCAAATGGATCAGGTTAAAGGAACTTCAAGAACAGGGTTGCCATCAAGTCATACAATATTAGGTGATACTTTTAGATTTATGCCTAAACCAGACTCAAGTTATACTGGTATAATAAATTATTATAAAGCTTTTGATACTTTAAGCGATACCAATACTACAAATTATATACTAACAAGTCATCCAGCTATTTATTTGTATGGCTCATTATTTCATGCGGCAAACTTTTTAGGTGGAGTAAATCCACAACAAACTCAAACATGGCAACAGATGTATGGTACAGCTATGGAAAGATTAGAGCAAAACGACAGAGAAGATGAATATAGTGGCTCACCTTTACAAATTAGAAGTGAAGATACTATAGCATCACCATTTAGAAGTAATTATACATCAACAACTAATTCGGCTTAATTATGCAGTTACCTTTTGGAGAATGGCTACCAGATCAACCAGATAACTTAAATCCTGGTGCAACTGTAGCAACAAATGTTTATCACACACAATCAAGCTATAAACCAGTAAAAGGTTTAGTCGCTTATAGTGGTGCATCCAATGTAACACAAAATGCAAAAGGAGCTGGTAGTTTTAGAGATAATACAAATACAGTTTATACTTTTGTTGCTACTAAGGACACTATTTACAAATTAACAAGTGGTACTTTTAGTGAAGTTGGTGCAAGAAATGTTGTGTTATCTACAGCTAAAGCAACTTGCACAATTACAGTTTCTGATTATGCAAATATTGGTGCTTCTAAAACTATTACTCTAAAAAAAAATGATGGAACAACTGTTGTATTTACTTCAGTTACAGGAAGTCCATCTACAAACCAGTTTCAAGTACAAACAGACAATAATACAACTGCAACAAATTTAAAAAATACTATTAATGGTCATGCTGATTTTACAGCAACAGTATCAGATGCAGTAGTAACTGTAACAAGAGCAACAATTGGAAACGAAAATTTAACCAATGTTTCATCTGACACTACAAGATTAACTACTACAAATTTTTATGGTGGAACACCTTTAACTGGAACTAATACAGATTTTGTAACATTTACTCAATTTGGCCAATATGTCATAGCAAGTAATGGAGTTGATACTCCCCAATATTATTTAATGGGTACTTCAACAAATTTTCAAAATTTATCAACTATTGCAACAAGTGGAACTGTACCAACTTTTAGAGTTAGTGGTGTTGTAAGAGATTTTTTAGTAACTGGTAACATAGAAAATGCAAAAAATAGAGTTCAATGGAGTGGACTTAATGATATTGCTACTTGGGAAGCTGGAGTCAAATCTAGTGATACACAAGATTTACCTGGTAGCGGTGGACAAGTTGTTGCCATAACTTCTGGTGAAGTTGGTTATGTATTTAGGCAAAACCAAATTATTAGGATGGACTTTGTGGGTGGGAACGTAATATTCCGATTCTCAGTTATATCACCTAATAGGGGTGCTGTTTATGGACAAACAGTTTGCCAAGACAACAGGCAAATATTTTTCTATGCTTCTGATGGATTTTTTCAGATTAATGGCGATCAAGTTTTGCCTATAGGAGCTGAAAAGGTTAATAGATTTTTTGATAGTGATTTAAACAAAGCTTATACAGATAGAATTACAGCAGCAGTAGATCCATTTAATACTTTAGCATTATGGCTATATCCAAGTAAAAATAATCCTAATACTACTGGTATTTGCGATAGAATATTAATTTATAATTATGTTACGCAAAAATGGTCAGTTGCTAATGTAAAAGCATCACAAATATTTAAACAGTTTATGGTTATTACTACTGTTGAACTAATGGATATTATATCTGAAAACTTAGATGATATTAATATATCACTAGATAGTGCTTATTGGACAAGTGGACAATTATATTTGGGTGCAGTTGATGAAAATTATAAAGCAGCAATATTTTCTGGAAAAAATTTAGAAGCAGAAATTGAAACTAAAGAAACAGAAATATTTCCAGGTGCAAGAGCAAATATAATTGGTGTAAGACCAATTGTAGATGCAAGCTCAAATGTAATTGTTAAAACTAGAGATAAATTAGCTGATAGTGTTAATTCATCATCTTCTAGTACAATGAACACAACAGGAATTGCACCAGTAAGACAAAGCGGTAGATATTTTAGAGCTAATGTTAAAATACCAGCAGATTCTATTTGGACAAATGCACAAGGAATTGACTTAGTAGCTTCACAAGGTGGATTAAGATAATGAGTGATAAAGTAGATATTGATAATGTTAGATATTCATTTGAAGCACAAGAGCTTTTTCAAAGACAAGTAGAGGAAGCTGTAAATACTTTAATTAATAAAAACAACAATGAAAGCGACAAAGCTTTTCAATGGTTTATGGGGTAATAGATGACAACAAATATTAAAGATTATTCAACAACACAAGCAAGTAATACATCCTTAAATGGTATTAATACAGCAGAGGGGATGTTACCTAGTGATTTAAATAATGCTTTAAGAGCATTAATGAAAAACACTAGAGATTGGTTTAATGATAGCCAATGGGTTGAGTATGGTGATGGCGATGCTAGTGTTACTTATGCTTACGCATCAGGAACTTCATTTACAATTGCTGGTGCTGATGTAACTTCTGTTTATCATGCTGGTAGAAGAATTAAATTAACAGCATCAACACCTGGTACTATTTATGGAACTATTGCAAGTTCATCATTTTCTACAAACACTACAGTTAATGTAACTTGGGATAGTGGCTCATTATCTAATGAAGCTATTACAACAGTTTATATTGGTGCTTTATCAAAAACTAATAATTCTATACCAACAGGAATTGCTGCAACTAAAATTGCAGATGGAACTATATCAGACACAGAATTTCAATATTTAAATGGAGTATCATCAAATTTACAAACACAACTTGATGCTAAACAAGCAACTATTACAGGATCAGCTTCTACAATTGATACTGAAAGTTTAACTGCAAACAGAGCTGTTATTTCTAATGGCTCACAAAAAATTGCAGTTTCAGATGTAACTGATACAGAGTTAGGTTATTTAGATGGTGTAACAAGTGCAATACAAACACAAATAGATTCAAAACAAGCAACACTAACTGGTGGTGCAACAACAATAGCATCTTCTAATTTAACTGCATCAAGAGCTTTACAATCTAATGGAAGTGGTAAAGTTGAAGTTAGTGATGTTACTACAACAGAACTTGGTTATTTAGATGGAGTATCTAGTGCAATTCAAACTCAATTAGATGCCAAACAAGCTAGTGATGCACAATTAACTGATATTGCTGGACTAACACCAACTGATAGTAATTTTATTGTTGGTGATGGCTCAAATTTTGTAACAGAAAGTGGTGCTACTGCTAGAACTTCTTTAGGATTAGGAACTATTGCTACACAAGCATCAAATAATGTTGCAATCACAGGAGGATCAGTTACAGGACTTGGCTCACCATCAAGTAGCTCAGATGCTGCTACAAAAAATTATGTAGATGATGCTGTTGCTGGACTTAGAACAAGAATTATTGCCGAATGTGCAACTACAGCAAATGTTAATTTATCAAATGGCTTAGAAGCTGGAGATAGTATTGATGGTATAACACTTGTTGCTGGTGATAGAGTTTTAGTTAAAGACCAATCTACAGCTAGTGAAAATGGATTATATTTAGCAGTATCAAGTGGTGCTGCATCTAGAGATCCAGAACATGATAGTATAGCAGAATTATCTGGTGGAATGGTTGTTGTTAATCAAGGAACTGCAAACGATAATAAAATATTTTTATGTACTACTGATAGTACAGGCTCTATTGGCTCTACATCAATTACTTATACACAAGTTACACCATCCAACACAGGAACAGTAACATCTATTGGTATTTCTGATGGTGGTGCATCAGAATTTACAGTTGGTAGTTCACCAGTTACATCTAGTGGAAACATAACATTAACTGTAAATTCAATTGCCCATACCAAAATATCAGGACTAGGAACTGCTGCTACACAAGCTGTTGGAACAAGTGCTAACAATGTTGTTCAATTAAATGGATCAGCACAATTACCAGCAGTAGATGGAAGTAACTTAACAGGGTTAAGTGCTGCTTCACCAGGTTTTGCAGTTGCTATGGCAATTGCTTTGTAGCAAAAAAATAATAATAAAAGGAGAAAAATAAATGGCACAAGATTTTGAAAGAGTTTTAAAACAAAATATTGGAACATCAGCTACTGAAATAAGAGCTGCCGCTAATAGCGATGACGCAATAATAGGTATGCGTTTTGCTAATAAGTCAGGCTCATCTGTAACTATTGATGCAACTGTTAAAAACAGTAGCACAAGTTATTACTTAATCAAACAAGCTCCTATCGCAAGTGGCGGATCTTTGGAGTTAATAGATGGTGGTAGTAAAGTAGTTTTACAATCAGGTGATAGTGTTGAGGCACTTTGCGATACAGCTAGTGCAGTTGATTGTATTTTATCAGTTGTTGATACAATAAGTTCATAAGGAAAATTAATATGGGATATTTAGGAAACAGGCCAGCAGAAAGTTATGCAAGTTTTGAAAAACAAGTTTTTACTATTGTTAATAGTCAAACTGCATACACTTTAGATCATAGTGTTGTAAATGAAAACGATATTAGGCTTGTAGTTAATAATGTTGTTCAAGAGCCTGGAAGTGGCAAAGCATACACAGCTAGTGGAACATCTTTAACTTTATCCGCAGCTTTGGTTAATGGTACAGATACTATGTATGCTGTATTTTTAGGAAAAGCAGTACAAACTGTTAATCCACCAGCAGCTAGTGTTGGAACATCACAACTTGCAGCAACAAGTGTAACTGCTGCAAAATTAAATAATGATATTATTTCTGGTACTACAGCTCTTGCTAGTGAGCCTAGCGATACTGACGAATTCCTTGTATCAGACTCAGGGACTCTTAAAAGAATTGACTACTCACTTATTAAAGGTGGTGGTTTAGCAGAAGCAGATCAATGGAGATTGACTTCTGATTTTGCTAGTGATGCAATTATTACTGCAAATCTTGAAAGAACTGATACTTATGGTTTTGGTCAATTAGGAACAGGAATGACCGAAAGTTCTGGTGTATTTACATTTCCTTCAACTGGTTTTTATTTAATAATGTATCAAGGAAGAATTTTATCAAATAATTATGGAAATGCTACATTAACAATAATGGTTACAACAAATAATAGTGATTATAATAATGCTGGTATGGCAACACAAGGAAATGATGGTACTGGTGATGATGGTACAGCGACAGGAATTTACATTGTAGATGTAACAAGTACAACAAATGTTAAAGTTAAATTTAGAACAAATTCTTTTGGTAGTGGAACTACTTTAAGAGGAAATACAGATAGAAGTGATACTTGTTTTACATTTATTAAATTAGGAGACACATAAAATGAATAATCAAGATTGGTTAAATTATGCTTTATCAACTATGCACTCTGGACAATGGTTTGGTTTTAGAAAAGATTTTACTGGCGATGAAAGAATGGCTTATGAAAATGTTATTGTGCATAAAAGTTCAATTACAAAACCAACAGAGGCAGAAGTAAATGCTAAAATACAAGAATTAAAAGATGCAGAAGCAAACGCAATAGCTAAAAAAGCATCAGGAAAACAAAAACTAAAAGATTTAGGTTTAGATGACGATGAAATAAAAGCATTAATGGGAGCATAAATTATGGCAATAAATAAAATACAATCAGAATCAATAAATTTAGCAGATACCTTTGCATTTACAGGAACTGTAACTGGTGCTGGTGGAGTTAATACTCCTGCTTTCCAAGCATATGCAAGTTCAAATCAAAGTCAAACAAACGATACTTTTACAAAAATTGAATGTGATACAGAAGATTTTGATGTTGGAGGAAATTACGACCATAGTACCAATTATAGATTTACTCCAACTACAAGCGGAAAATATCTTATTTATGGACAAGC
>VTLG01011724.1_pt1 | contig 14957 bp, 22 predicted proteins | sample 4694571 | NCBI WGS metagenome assembly VTLG01 (sample SAMN12604809, study PRJNA352737) | marine metagenome | biome: ENVO:00000447; feature: ENVO:00000209|ENVO:00000569|ENVO:01000036; material: ENVO:00002151; isolation source: viral sequences binned using virsorter ...
TTGCCTTTGTAATTCTGTATCTCTATCATATTGCTGTAATAATTTATCATTTATTGCTTGATTAATTTCTGCTTGTTTATTTAAATTTGTCAGATTTTTTGCTGAATTGAAAGTTTCTTTAGCATAATTTTTTACACTATTAGTTACCTTTTCAAAACTTTTATCTTGTCCAGTAAATACATCTACTGTTTCTTTGCCAGCTTGTTTTATTGTTTCAAATGCACCTTTAAAATCTCTATTTACAAGTTTCATAAATGATTCTCCAATTAATCCAAATACTTCCATTAACTGATTAAATCTATCTACGACTCCTGCAATTACAACATCTTTTAATTCTGTAAATGTTGGCAATGAAAAATTACTAATAAAAGAAACTAAATCACTAAAAACAATTTTTAAACTATTCATTGCAGTGCTCATTGCATCAACAACAACTTGGTTGCTCATAAATAACTCGGTTAATTTTTCAAATATAACAGCACCAGCTTTAAACAATCCACCTGTTAAAACAGCTCCAACTCCTGTTAATGCTTTTCTAATTCCACCGATTCCTTTTGAAGATTTTTTAGCTTCTTTGCCAACATCTTTTAATTGACTTTCAATGCCATCTAATCTTTTGACAGCATCACCTAATTTTGCTTCTAATTCTAATATTACTTTTTCTGCCATTTTCTTAATCTTGTTAATTTAATTATTTCTCCAAAAGATTCAGGAATTTTATTACTACCTAAAGCAATATTAGTTAATTCACCTTTTAAATTATTCTCTTTTGCTATGTCTAACATATTTATTATATCTCGTATCATATTAATAAAACATCATTGTCAATTGTTACATTCATTGAATCAATAGAAACAGGTGATCTATCAATTGTTTTTGCTCCATCTGAATCATCTACTTTTAAAATAACTTCGGAAACAACATTTATTAATTCTAAATTGCTCAATCCAGTTTCAAAATTTGTGCTTATAGTATTTATTTTATAGCTGTTTGTAAATACAACTATTATATCTTGTAATTTAAGATTCGAGATTATTGATATTGGTAGATATGCTTTGAATTTACTTAATCTTCTGTTTTTATTAAAAGTATCTACAATATATTTTTTATAATAAACTTCAAATAATGTGTTTTTAAATGGCTGATTTGTATATTCTCCTAATTCTGCATTAAAATTTATAGTTGGTGATGCCAAAGTTGTGTCTTTTGGATTCACTTGATTAGATGGAATATAATATGTTGTTTTACTTACTTGACTATCTGTTGCTAATTGTACAGAAATAGCATCTCCACTTGTTACTTTATAAGGATAAAATAATAAAGGTTTTCCAACATGACTTTCCAAATCTAAATTAGCTGACCATCCCCATTGAATTGTTGTTGCTGCTCCTCCTGTGTCATTATATAATCTTTCAAACTTCATATGTTCAAAAGGCAATTTAATTTCATAACTTCCCTGCCCTAAATCTTGATGTGTTTCTTGTTCGTAGTTTAGTGTACCCCATTCCACATTTTCTGTTTCAAAATGTTTTGCAGCAAATGTAGTTTGTAACCCCTCATATTTTAAATTAATTTGATTATAAGGCATTATTGCATTTACTTCACTTGTTGTTTTGTCTAAAAATTCTGTAATGTCATAACTTTGAGTTGAACTAGAATAAAAATTATCTAGAGTTTGAACTTTAATAAATTTACCAGTTTTTACAGTATCACCATCCCTGTCTAATTTTTGTGCTGTTAAATTAAACATTTGAAATAAACCAGTCATAAAATCAATTACTTTTATTTCAGGTATTTCTCTTGCCAAATTAAATTCAATATTTGTTGATGTAGTAACTTCACCCTCCATTGTCATGTACCGATTTCTCATTGACCCAAATACACCATGTTTAAATCTCTCTCTTATTGTTACAACAAGATTAAAAGTTGCAGCTTGACTAGATACTGTTTCAAAATGAAATGTATAAAAATCTGTGCCATTATCAATGCCTACATCTCCGTTTATTGTTGTAACATCTTGACTGCCAGTTAATTCATCTGATGTGAAAAATGTTGTTCCATTTTTTCTAATTATTAATTTATATTTACTAGAACTACCTGTTGTAACTTCTAATGCAATAAATGATCTTTGAGCAGTTCTGCCTGTAGTATCATTTTTAAATCCAACATTACTTTGAGGTGCAAATATATCCGTATTACCCTGAAAATTAAAATCACCAAAATTATCAATTGTTAATTCTTTTGTAGCATTGTCAGCATCCTCAACAATATTTCCTTTTCTCCTATGCATCCACATATAAAGATTATAAAATGGCTCATTAGTTGTATTAAAAAAATCTGTACTAAATTCAAGATTATATTGTTTTTCGATTGCTTTTATAATATAATAAACTCTTAATGCTGGTTTTAACTGCTCGTATTTTACTCCTTTAACATTTGAGCCGACATGTAAATTTCCTGTCCCTGCTGTATCTTCTCCGCTTTTATAATATAATCTTTCAGTATGAGTTATTAATGGAACTAAAACTGCTTCAGGAAATGATTGTCCCATTCTTGTTAAATTTAATGGAGTATCCATATAACCAGAAATAGATGTAGAGGTATATTCGATTTGAAGATTTTGCAAAGCTTCTAATGCATCTAATTTATCCTCACCAAATAAATCTTTCATTGTTATTGTATCACCAAAAAATGTAAGTCTATAATTTACTGGTTTATTATTATTCATCTGAACACCCTCAAATTTTACTTTGCCTTTTTTAAATGGTTTGTAATTTAAATTAAGAACAGCATCTTTTTTTGTTCTTGCATCAAAACCATCAATATTGAAATTATGAAAATGTTTAAATATTTTATTGTTTACTTTTGAAGCTGGTACGTTAAACGTTTGTGTAAAATCAGAAAAAATCTTTTTTATATCTCTGACATTTTGAATAGATTGGGTTAAATTTACGCTTTCATCATCATGTAATTCAACTTGTTGATCCTCGATATATAATTGTAAACTCTGAGTTTGCATTATCTAACATTGTTTATTTTATTAAATGCAAAATCAAAGTCAATTGTGTAATCTATTAACTTATCATTTAAGACTGTTTTTAAAGTCATTGATTTACTTTTAGGAATTATAGGTAATGTTTTACTATCTATTCTAATAAATACGTTATCGCTTAAAAATAACTCCTCAATAGCACTTGTAAAATCTTCATTTACATATCCAGTATTTACAGTTAGTGTTGTTTGAGCATTTGTATTATGTCTTTGTCTTTGTCCCTCATATGTGTTATATGTAATTGTCGATTCATTTACTGTATTTACTTTATAGGTTTCGTCAGATACTGTAAATTTTTCTGTTGTTTTTTTAAAGACATATATATCTTGATAAGCTCCATATTTATTTACAAAGGTAATTTTATAAGGAGTATATTTTGGCTCACAAACATTATTAACAATCATTGTTTTTACAACTGTCGAATCGTTTGTTGCATATATAACTACATTATCTGTTGTATTTGCTGGTACTGTAATATATTGAATTTTTTGATCTGAGTTCCCTGAATCTGTTACTTGGGTTGTTGTACTTCCTATAACATATTTTCCAACCCCCTCTGCAAGTATTGGAATCTTACAAGCTGTATCATCTGGCACATAAATATTACTAGTTGTAATTAATGCATCTGTGCTGAGTTGAGGATTTATTGCATCTTCAAAAAATCCATATCCCTCAAATGCTAAAAAATGAGTTGTTGTTGTACCACCACTAGCATATGCTGCATTAGTATCACTATCAATTAATGTAGCTGTAACTGACACCCATTTTGTTGTGCTTAAATAATCATTGTTAAATGTTATGTCTATATAATCTCTAACAAGTTCACCGATCTCAAAAACAATATTATCTTCACTTGATAATTTTTCTTTTGAAATTGTATATTTTAAATCACTATCAGAGAAATTTCCCTCTGTTCCTGTATATATGTAAATATTTAAATCTGCTCTTAGTAATGCCATAATTAAAAAATTCCTGGGTAAATTGATTGTCCGTAATTAACAGGACTATTTCTACAAGTAACCGATCTAGCTTTTATTATTATGCCATCATTATCGACTTGAATCATGTCAAATGTCCCTTGGTTTCCATCTCCTATTTGGTCTCCTGCTGTAAAACTTGCCCCCCACCATCTATTGCTTCCTACAAATCTTCTGCCATTTTTTGACAATTGTTCTCCTAAATGTGCTAAAATAAAACTTTGAGTTCCAGTTGTTTTTACTCCATTATTTAGTGTATAAGTAAAAGGATTACTATTACCGCAAACATCCGTTGGGTTGTCAAATGGAATATAACTTAAAAACATATCAACTGTTCCAAATACAGCAGATGCTGGCTGTGAGGTTTGAACTATTGTTTTTGTGCATGGTGCATTTTGTCCAGCTGTGTATGTTACTCCATCAATAACTGCTTTATATCCTGTACCGATTTGTATATTATAAGTAACTTGTTTATTTAAATTGCTTCCTGTAATATTCTCAGTATATTTTGAAACATTGCCTGTTAATGTAACACTTTGAAAAGTACCTGCAGCTGATGGTGATATATCAGGAACTGAGACTGTTCCATCAGGTAAAACTCTTGTATTTGATAACATTGTATCACAATCAAAATTTAACAATGTAGATGTTGCCTGTGTAAATGTATAAGTACAATCTAATGTTCCGCTATTTGTAAATCCTGATGGAATAGTCCAAGTTATTTTTACAAAAACGTTTCTGTCCGAGCCAGTTGTATTTGCAGGAATTACAGGAGCTAATGCTGTTCCACTTGATATTGCAACATAAGAATCTGAATGACTTGTAAAATTATAAACAAAAGCAGAGGGTTGTAAACCGATTAAAAAACTTCCATAATTAAAACTACCATCTTGATTGAATGATGAATTAGAATTTGTTAAACCAACTGCGACATTTGTTGAATCGTCTGTTGTACAATGTAATGCCTTTACACAAGTCGTTGCAACTGAAAATGAATCTACAACCGAACAAGCATCCGTTGCATTATGAGCTGTTACTAATATTGTTGCTGTTTGACAAGTTGATGTTCCAGTTATCGTTAATGTGTTGCTTGAAATACTTGCTGTAATTGCAGCACTACCATTTTTTTGCACACTAAAATGAGATATTGCAACTGCTCCAGCAGAAAATTTTGTTGATAAATCTATTGTTTGTGTTCCGTTTAATCCTGTTATATCTGATATTGCAGATGAAACTGTAGGGCAATTTGAGCCACCTGTTGCGACAGCTTTGACTGGCTGACTTGCTGTAACATCACAACTTATTGTTCCTGAATTATCATAACCCAAAGGAATCTGAATAGTATATGTAACTGTTCTTGATATTGCAGATGCGGTTGTATTTTCTGCAAATGATGTTGCTGATCTTCCTACAATAGTTCCGTTTTGTAAATCTGGCTCTTTAATAACTCCGTATGCATTTACTTCAAAACCTGATGGATTAGCCATAAATTTATTTCCAGTACATGCAAACGTGCCAAGTGTTTGTGTTGGCTTTGTAAAGCTAATAAAATATGGCGATCTGGAATTTATTTTTGTACTCATTTTATTGTAAATTCTTTAAACCTTTTTTTAACATCCAATGCAAATGCTTCAACTATTTCATCAGGTAAATTTTTATATCCCTCATCAAAACTTCTTGTAAAAAACTTTTTTGCTGGAATGCCTTTATTATATATTTTTCTACTAATTAAAAATGTCATGGATTTATAACTTAGAAATTTTCCCTCTTCATCTCTAAATTGAAACCTTTTTGCTTTTATCCATTTGAATATGCCTTTTCTTAATCCTCCTTTTTTACCTGTTCCTGATCCAAATCGAAAAGGCGAATTTTTTGAAACACCATAACTTGATGTTTTTCCTCTAACTCCTTTGTCGATATATTTTGCATAATCAATATCTCTCATAAATGGAAATTTAATTCTAATATCTGATCTATCAATTTCTAATTCATAATCAATTGCATTATATAACTTTCCTTTTGCTGATGCATATTTTTGATCTTTATATTTTCTTAAAAATCTTTTTCTAGAATTTTGAGAAACATATTCTCCAAAATCTTCTAGAGCTTGTTTTGTAAATTTCATAAAATCATTTATCGTTGCCATTAGCACTTAGTCATATCGTTAGACATATTAATTGTAAAATCAACATTTATTCCAGCTAAATTATTTTCAAATCTCTCTTTAAAAGGAGTACAGGTAAATGATCCTGCTAATTCATAATCTGCATGATAAGTATCTAGCCGAGATAAAAGAGCTTGTAATCTTGCTGAAATATTTAACATGTTATTTATTACATCTAATTCATTATTATTTTTTCTTATTAAATCTGTTGTCGATTCTTTTGATATGTCAACAATATCCATTAAAACTAAACTCAATGATAATGATATTTGATTTGTTTGAATATCAATATTGTCTATTATAATATGAGCTAAAGGAAATATTGTTTTTTTATTTAAATCAATTTCAAATAAATCTCCCTGACTTACATTATTGATAAATGGCTCTGCAATTAAAGCTGTTTTAATATCTTCAATAACTTTAAAATATGTGTTCATAATGTCTTAACAAAAATAGGAGTTAAACTTTCTGCATTCTCAATTTTTAAACTTGTGAAATCATCTAACCATTCTAAAGCATCATTAAAATCCAAATCAGGATTTTTTTTAATAATACAATCCAATGCTTTCCAAAAATCATAAATAGCAATCTTTGGCTCACTTGTACTCACTCCAATTAATGCAGCATCAAAACCATCAGATAATACAATTTCCTCATTATCATTTAATAATTTTCTTTCATATAAAGAATCCACTAAATCATTTTTTTCTTGCATTTTTAATTTGTTGTCTTTCTAAATCGTTTTTTTCTTTTGTAAATGCTAGCCATGTTAAACAAGTATTTATATTTAATTTTTCAACCTCATCAAATCTTGTGACATCCTCTCTAGCAAGTGTATACATTGAGCTGTACCAACCCCATTTTTCTCCAAAGCTTGAACTTGACGTTGCGACAGCTTCTTCATTTCTTTCGCTGAAAAGTTGAGGATAATTTTCATGAGTTCGTTTCTTAAATTCGATAAAAAAAAAATTGCTCCAAAAGCTACATCTAATGGCATTTGTTTCATAAATTCTTTTGTTTCTCCATCGTAATCTTCTATAAGATACCTATCATTAAATTTATCTTTTATCGGTCTATATAAAACACTCATTGCTTTGTCCATTGTTTCCCAATCACCTGAAAAAGTATCTGCATCTACAAATTCTCCAAATGTCATTTCTGATAATTGAGGATGAAAACCTAAATCAATATTTCCTAATCTAAATGTTTTTTTTAATTTAGGTCTTTCATTAAACATTTTTAAAATCACCTCAATAACCTTTTGAATTGAATTATATTTTATTTTATTAACATCAGCAAGAGGAATGCCACAAAATATTTCAATCATTTTTTTTTGTAAGAAATCTTGATCGACATCTTTAGTATATATTTTACTAAATTTTTGATATTGACCTAAAGTTATCTCTGCGAGTTTGTTTGGGACTTTAATTTTTTGTTTTATCATTGCCATGTTTATATATATAATACAATTGAGTTTGTTTTTTCGGTCTACGTTTTTTATAAAATATGATATTGTCCTGCATAAGGATTTGCTAATTGAAAAGATACAGCATATCTCAAAGCATCTAAACAATGGTTAAAAGCATCTATTGGAGTTTGGCTTTTTTTTTCTAGCCAAACATAATTTTTTAATTCATTAATTAAATTATGACTTTCTTTTGTTATAATTATTTGATAATCTTGCATCATACTAATTCCAAATGTTACTGATCCTTGTCCTTTTATTGATGGTTTTATATTTGATAACTTTGATAATTCAGCAATAAGTCTTGGCTCAGATGAATCTCCAATAATTAGATTATCACCAGCAAATTTTTTATTTAATTTTTGTATTTCTGATGTGATTAAATTTGATTTATAAAAACATTCATTTGCATAAATTATTTTTTTATCCTTATCAATAGATGTTTGGATCAAAGTTGTTGGGTCATTCATACCATAATCTTGCCCAAATATACTTTTTGATATTTCTTTAAATTCTCCGATCTCCCAATTTTGAAAAATAGCTCCTGATAATTTACCGAGTTTTCCTAATCCATAAACGTCATACCAGTTTGCCCAAAATTCGTTTCCCTTATCTGCTTTTTTTTTTGCTTTTAATATTTCATTTACAGCAGCTTTTGGAGCTGCCTCATTATCTTTGTAAGTTAAAACTAACCAATCAGTATCAGGATCATTTTTTAATTCTGTATGTGCCCAAAATTCATGAGTCGGATTAAAATCTAAAAAAACAAATTCAGAAGTTCTTACAGCTAATTGAATAAATGAATCATAAGGAATTGTATTTGCTTCATTAATAAATAATATATTTCTTCTAGCACCTCTTAATTTTGATTCTTGATCTGCTGAAAAAAATTCAATTGTTGAGCCATTTAAAAACTGATACGTTGAACTTGATTTATTAAATCTATTTGGAAACCATCTGTTTGTTATTTCCATAATTTTTTTAAAATCTCTCAATGCTCCTCTTTTTAGATGAGGATAAGTTTGTGCAACTATTGAACACTCCATATTTTGATTTTTAGCTAGATAGTCAATTAAATATGCTAAGATGCCAAATGTTTTAGAAGCACTTGTTCCCCCCTGACATATCCTATTTCTTTTATTCAGTTTCTGTATCTTCTGTATTGCTGTCGTTTTCTGAAACATGTTTAAATAATGGTTGCTCTGCTATTTGATTTAAATCAATAGTTTCTTTTGGTTGTCCGTAACTTGAATCTAATAATGCTTTATATGCTTGTACATCTCCCTGCCTTAATTTTTTTATAAGAGCAAGTGTTCCTATATCTTCTTGAGTTAGTGTTTCCTCCTGTCCAGATATTGGATTTAAAATTTTGCTTGATGTTTGAAGCCATTTTCTTGCAATAGTCGATCTGTTTAAAGAACCTTTAGGTCTGCCTTTAGGATTTCCTGATTGTCCTTTTTTCCATGATTTTAAATTTTCTTCATTAGCCATTTCTTATATATTTTTGTTATTAAATAAATTATTATTGTATATAAAAATATACTATATATATTTAAATGTGATTCTCCGCATATTCCAATTAAGTGTTTTATTATTTCCATTTTATATTTTTTTATTTGTTCATTTTTTAATATATAAATTATTATTAATATTATAATCAAAATCAAAATTATTTAATATTTTTTTTACTTTTATAGATGGCATGCTTTGACCACCATAATTTAAACTATGTATAAAAGATTTAAATTTTGTAAATTCTACCTCTGTTTTTAATTGTAAATATTTTTTAATTTTTTGTTTATTTTCTGCATTTTTAATTCGATCAAAAACATCATTTGTGTAATTACTCATATTTGTAAACATTTTATCCATATTTTTTATATGATTACTTAAAGTTATGTTTTTAATTGATTTATAATTATAAGTTCTAATATTTTTAATAATTAAATTTTTCAATATATTATATTGTTGTTCTTTTGTATCAAATAAATATTCATAATTATTTCCAACAAGTTCTGGAAAAGTACATCTATTTGGTAAAATAACAACTTGATTATTTAAAATACTTTCAGTAATGCTTATACAAAAAGTTTCATGAATGCTGTTTAAAGTATTTGCATGACATTTTTTTAATTCTTTAATATAATCTGAATGTAATGTAAATGATTTTATAACAACATAAGGTTTTTTATTAATTGTGTTTAAATTATCTTTGTCTCCACCTGTAAGAATAACCTGAAATTTTAATTTTTCATTCCATAATCTATCAAATAAATCAAAAGTATCTTTATAATTTTTATATCCATCTAGTCTATGATTATATATAAAAGTATAAATATCATATTTTTTTTCACTTTTCAAACTATCTACATAACCTCCTAATTTTATTATTGAATTTTTTTTTATTAATTCTACACTTTTTAAACTTAAAATATCTTTTGCTTCTTGAATTAACATATTGTAAGAATGTTTTGAATGAAAATAATTAATATCAGCAGCCATACTCCCACTTAATTGATCGTATAAAATATGTAAACAAGATAAATAACCTGCATTTTTTTGTAAACTTCTATGAATAGGATAATGATGATAATTAAAAATTTTCATTCTATGTGATGAATCAAGATTATCATTAAAATATTTAAAATGATGTGCTTGTTCAACAACATTGTTCCATATAATATCAAAAGCAAAAAGTTTTGTTATTTTATTTATTACGTTACAATTAAAATGAATTACTTGTTGTCTTTTTGATTTTGGAAAAGGAACATTAATAATTTTTACCTGTTTATTTAAATTATCTTTTCGATAATTTCTATTTAAATCTAAAATTAAATGAAAATTATATTTATTTGTTTTTATTAATTCGTTACAAATGTTTTTAATTATTATGTAATTACTATCACTATTAATGTTGTCAACCGATAACATTGGATAAATTAATATATTTAATTTAGGATTTTGCATACTATTGAATCATTTGATTTAATTAATTTTTGTATTTTATCCTGTATACTATCATAAATTGGTTTTGACATTTTCATATAGATAGTTACTTCGTTTTTTTTGTCAATTTTTTCATCAAATAAAATATCATCTTCTTCATTAAATGATGTATTTGTATTGTCAATATTTAATCCCCAATCGTTTAATTTATCTTGATCCCATTCATTTGCTAAAATATCCCAATCCCATTCTCCAAATCCTGAATTATCTTTTATTATAAATTCTCTTTGTTTTTCCTCAGACCAATCAGCTACATCAATCCAAATTTCTTTCACTCCTGCTTCTCTTGCTGCTTTTAATCTCATATTTCCACCTAAACACACTAAATTTTTATTTACAATTAAAGGTCTTTTTTCTAACATTTCAGGAAAGTCTTTAATGCTTTTTACTAATTTTTTAAATTTATCGTTTTTGATTAATCTAGGATTATCAGGATGAACTCTTATATTTTTTATTTTTTCAAGCTTCTTCATATTGTTTTAATTTATTTCTTAGGTTTTCAACAATTGCTCGCAAACAACTTGTACAACTTGTTGGTTTTTGATTTTTTAAATTTGTTCTATTGTAGATAGCTAAAAGCATATCCCTTTCCTCATAAGATTCTAATTTATCTCCTTTATATCTTTTAAAAAATTCTTTAACATATTCATATTCACTTGGCTTTAAATATCCTTTGGCTGGATATAACTCATCTAGAGTTTTTTTTCTTTTATTACATCCACAATCTTTGCCTGTTATTTCAGAAACCTTATCAACAACAGTTTTTATACCTGTTGCTTTTGTAATTTTTTCAATCTTTGATCCTAATCCTTTAGCCATAATAGTCTTGTTTATAATCTTCTTTAAATTTATTTTTAATTTTCATTTTGCATCTTTTAACAGTTCGAAATATTGTTTCATAAGATATTTTTGTTTTTTTACTCATTTTTGTTTTATGCATTTTAAATTCATATCTATACAAGTCAAATAATTTTTGATCGAACCAATAGAATGTTTTTATATATTCATCTACTTTTTCTTGTATATTATTTTTTTTTATTATGTTTTCAAAATATATCAATTTTTCATTTTCTCTTTTTGTTAATTTGTCGTGATTAAATGTAACATATTTATTTTCTCTTTTTAAAAAATTTATAAATATTTGTTTGGCTTGGTATATATTATATACATTTGACCTTTAAGAATTTTGTCAATAAATTTTAAAATAATATCTGGTTTATCTTCTAATTTGTCTACTTGATTTTTAATTTTAATTAAAAGATCGTGTGTTATATCTTCATAATACATGCCTTTTGTTTTAAAATAATATATATCCAATTTATAAACGATTTTTTTTATCTCATCGTATTTATCATAAATTAATGTCATGGCTTTTTTCTTATTCATTTTTGTTTATGTTTTTGTATTTGTCAATAATTTCAATTAAATAAAATTTATCCCATTTGTGTTTTATTTGTTTTGACAAAGCTACCTGAAATTTTAATTTATCAAATCTCTCTTTTCCAATTCTATCAATTAAATTATAGGTGTAATTTATAAGGTCTCCTGATTTGTAATAATTGCAAGACAAACATTGCCCATGCACATTATCTTCATTAAATCGAATTACAGGATGTTTACCAGCAGAATAATAATGCCCAGCTTGCAGAGTTGTATATTTACCACATGAAATGCATGGTTTATCTTTGTCACGATTTCTTATAAATCTATGAAAGTGAGTTACTGCAATCCTTATTAAACTGGATAAGGACTTATTAAGAAGTACTTTATTTGTAGCCATATTTTTTTATATAGCCAACTAGACAAATCTAAGTAAGGAAAAATTTTTTAAAAAAACAAATATCAAATAAAAAAACCCCCTAGTTAGAATCGAATAATATATATAAGAAAAAAGGTAAGAATAAACTAGGGAGTTCCAAAAACATCAAATAAACGTTATGAACAAATCCGTAAAGTGGATTAATCTATATTTTTTTTTAATGCTTTTATAATTTCATTATATGAATTATGTGCATCCTTATAACTAATTTCGCTTAACATTGATGCTACTAATATACAAATTATTTGTTTTCTTTCATATTCAGGTAATTGTAATGCAATTTCACAAAGTTGTTTAGGTATTTTGTTCACTGTTTTTTCACTGTATTTTATAATTTATCAATTTGTTTTTTTAATTGTAATTTAATGTTTTTATATTCCTCTTTGTTAAAAGTCTGTAAAAATTCATAAGGAGAAACGTCTAAATACAACTCAAATTCATCCATCATTCCTATGCCTTTTATATCTTCCGAACTGTGGACAAAAACTTTCATTCCTAACATAATATTTTTAGTATCTTCATTTTCATTATTTGGGGGAGCATAAGTATGTATCATTTTTACCTCACCAAATATTTCTTTATTTTTATTTATTTCCATAAATTCTATATCTTAAAGTGGTTATTGGAATATTAAATTTTTTTGCAGTTTTACTTAAATTATTTGATTTTTTAAAATAATCTTTTGCTTCTTTTATTTTTTCTTTTGAATATTTGATGCTTGCAAGTGTTGCTTTCCTTTGTTGACTATTTATAAATTCAATTCCATTATCTTGATAATTATCTTTTGATGTTCCAATTTCAATATTTTGATAACTGTTGTTTTGTTTGTCATGATCCATATGCCTTACTTCTGTACCAATATTATATAATTTATAACCAAATTTTTTAAATGCTTGAATTCTATGTAAAAAAATATCTTTTGTAATTTTTTTATTTAATTTTTTATCAAATAATTTAACTTGGATTTTTTTATAATCATTTTTTTTTCCATATCCTATGCTTTTATTTTTTAAATTTAATAATGTACCATCTTTTAACATTCTGTATCCTAATTGTAAAACTTTTTCCTCTCTGTTATCAGATTTCTTTTTTTTATAATTTATTTGTTTGTGTTTCATTTTTAATTGTGTTTAATTTATGTTGTCTAAATATTCTAATATTTGTTCATATACTTTTGGAAAATCTCGAGCTAGAATGTCAATAATTTCTGAATCTTTGTGTTCCATAATTAATAATTTTTATGTTTCCATCTATTTTCATTGTGTTTAAATAATGCCCTCATTACATCTCTATGACTTAGTGATCCAAATAATTCTATTTCTCCATCAGCTATTTGATTAAATACATATATAAAATCAGTAATTTTAAGGTTTGAATATTTAGAAATAATTGATTTTGCTAATCTTTCATTTTCCTGATCTGATAATTTATCTTTAAATTTTAATTTACTATTCAACTGCATCAATAATGCTTCAATTAAACCTTCTGAGAATTCAATTCCTTTAGCTTTTATTAATTTATTAATTGTTGGAGAATCAGATGAAATTGCTCTGTGTATTGAGGTAATATTTAAATTACTATTAAGACTGTAATTTACTAATAATTCTTTGTTTGTACTTTTCACTAAGTCCATTTTGTTCTGTGTTTTTGTTAATAATTTCATCTTCCCAAGATTTATTGTTTAAATAAGTCATTGGATTTTTTCTAAATGATTTATCAGGTGTTGAATCAATATAATTTGGTAAATGATCCATAATTGCTTCTCTTTCCTTTTGTTTTAATCTTTTCCATTTAATTTCACATTTTGGTTTGTTTACTTTTTTATCGTAAAAATTCCAAAAATCATTAAAAGAAGGTATAATATCAATTTCAATATCATTATCATTATCAATATCATTATCAGTATTTTGAAGAATTTTGATTTGTTTTTGATTTTTATTTGAATCTATTTTCTTTTTTTCATAAGCACTTTTCCTAGCTTTACTTCTAATCTCTGAAATTTCATTTTCTTTTTTAAATCTTCTGCTTGTTAATTCAATAAACCCTGTATGATAAGATATATCACATATTTCATTCAATTCTAACTCTTTTAAAGTTTCATTCATTTCGCTTTCGTCCATACTCCAAAGATTTTGTAAAGATTTTGTAGGAATTTTGATAGAACTTTGTTTTCCTTTTGAATGTAATTTCATCACAATTCTTAACCATGCCCCCTCTGCTTTGCAACTTAAAATGCTGCAATCTTTTATCCAATCACCTGTATATAAATCAATATATGGTAAATTTTTTTTACTCATTTTACATTATCTAAATTATGTTTTAATATATCATGATGATTTAATATTAATTCATAAAATTCTTTTCTAACACTTTCAGGGGAAATCTCGATTAATTCATATAATTTTTCTTTATATACAACAGGCATATTTTCTGAATCTATTCCCCTGAATCTATCTCTTAAATAATTTGATAAA
>VTLG01002944.1_pt1 | contig 14950 bp, 23 predicted proteins | sample 4694571 | NCBI WGS metagenome assembly VTLG01 (sample SAMN12604809, study PRJNA352737) | marine metagenome | biome: ENVO:00000447; feature: ENVO:00000209|ENVO:00000569|ENVO:01000036; material: ENVO:00002151; isolation source: viral sequences binned using virsorter ...
GCTTCTTCCATTTGTTTTTGTTTTTTAGCGTGGTTAAATCCACGATCTACAAAACCTGCTATTTTAGGTTTTTCCATTGCAGTTAGTTCAGGCATTTAAAGTTCTCCTTTATGTTGGGGCCAGGAACCATTCCTGGGTAGCCTTATAGTTATTATTTACTTGTTGCCCTTTTTATTCATTAGTCCACCTTTATCAAAACCTGTAACTTTACCTGTTTTTTTAAATTCTTTAAGTTTCCTTTTAGTAAAATCTACATTTTTCTTTTGCATTTTTTCTCTTTGTTGTTTTTGATATTTTTTACGGTCATCTTTAGCTTTTTTGTCTAATTGTCTTTGTTTTAAAGCAGAGGTATATTCTGGATCTCCTGCTTGAAATCCTTTGGAGTCTACTCTTCCTGTAACTAAATCATCAGGTCTTTGTGGTGGTCTTCCTGTTGATGTTGTACCTAGATCTTTTGTTCTTTGTTGAACTCTTGCAAACGCATCTTTTATACCTTTTGAGCCTCTACCTTTAGGTCCAACTTTCTGAACAAACTTTTCAAAATCGTCTGTTCCTTCTTTAAATACCCTATTACCAAAAGGATCAGTAGAGTCCTTAAATAAAGCTACATCTATATTATTTTCTACAATATCTTTTGCTAGTCTATCTCCGTTAATAAGACCTTTAGGCATGTATTCTAGTTTAGAGTCTTTAAGGAATTGTTGATACTGACTTTTTAATTTAGCTACCTCTTCTTTACTAGCTCCGTTAGCATCCATGATAATAATGTTAGCAGCAGCCTGAGCAGCGTTACTTGCATTTGAAAACGCTCCCATCACACTGCCCATTGGAGATTTGTTTAATAATTCAGATGTTTGTGATCCTAATTTACTCATGTCAGTGTAATCAAACTTTTCCATCCAAGCATTAGGATCTGCCTCTACCTGTGTTTTTTTTCTACTACCCCCTGTAGTTACTGTAGCACCTGTAAGGTCTGTAGTTATTGTGGTATCTGTTCCTGGAGTACCTGTGGTTGTAGTAGTGGTATCAGCAGGTGGTGTTTCTGAATATCCTAATCCTCTTAGTCGTGCTACCTCTGCTGCGTCCTCTTGACTGAGAGGTAATCTAAATTTTCTAACCTGTCCTTCTGGTCCATAAAGAGTAAGAAATGTTGCAGTAGTTTCTGTTGTGCCTGTCTGCTGTGGCTGACCCATAAAGCTAAAACCAAGTCCAAACTGAGCAGGGTTAAATTCATTCTTAGCAAAAGGAGGGATATCATCATCTGGCTGTGTAACTGGATTGCCTGAATCATATCCTTGTACCTGACCACCACTAGCCATGCTCTGCATAGGCATTTGGTTCTCAACAGGATTAACATTGGTTATGGTTGTGTTTCTTTTCTCGTCTATAGGTGCAGGTCTAGGTTGGCTGTACAGTTGCTGTTGCTGTAGGTAAGGGTTCTGTACCTCACCACCTTCAGCCATGCCCATCACTTCTCTGATAGCAGCCATCTCTTGCTCAGATAGTTCCTTGTCATTTACAGGACCACCATCAGGCACAGGCTCTCCACCTATACGTCCATCAGCTTCCATTTGAGCTAGACCCATCTTAGCTCTGTCTCTTAAATCTTCAAAGAACTTGACACCGTAGTATCTGACAACATCAGCAGGAACGACATACTCACCCTCAGAGAGTTGTGCAGGAATGTCATCTCGAACTTCTTCTGAAAGAGAGCCAGGTGGTACTTCGTTTCCTGATACTGGATCTACGTCCAGATCATCATCTATTATTCCACCCTCTTGCATAAATGCCATTTCCATTTGATCATTCATTACTGCACCGCCTTCATTGTATTGACCTGTTCCAAAATGCCTACTAGGACTCATCAAGTAATCTATAAAACCTTTTAAAGAAGTTTCACCCTCTTTACTTTTTTCTTTTTTATCCTCTGGTAAATCAGGAAAAGTTTCTTCTGGAAAACCTTCCTCTATAGCTTCTTTGTCAAACATAGTGTTTGATCTCCACTGTGCATACTCAGAAGCTTTTTCCTCACTAGAAAATACAGGTAATTTTTCACCTGTAATAAAGTCTTTACCTTGATTATCTTTTAGTCTTTGTTTTACTTCTTCATCACTAAGTTTATTACCACTCTCATCAATAGTAGGAGCAGTAATCCATCCAGTTCCAAAAGGTATTGTAGTGCTTACCTCAGAGTACTTAGTTCCCTTTTTACCAGTTATTTCACCAGTTTCATCAATCCAAACAGATCTTCCACGTAAAGTTTTTTTATCTGTTTTAGATCTAGTCCTACGTTTAGGCTTGGTCTGGTTTAGGTCCATTTACTTCATCCCTCAGAAACTTTAACCTACGGAGTGCTTTTGCTTCACCCTGCAGTCTAAACAAGTCTTCCTGTTTTATAGTTTGTTCCATTTGAATATGGACGTGGTTAAGTCTTCGATCCAGTTCATCGTTAAACGAGTTCCAGATCTCCATGTTATTTACCAGTAGTTTTAATTTCATAAGTGTTCGTTATCCTGTGTTACCAGTGAACCCTTGTTCTCCTGGTAGTGGTGCTGTGCCTGTACCGATTTGACCACCACCTGATCCCTGAGTATCTTGTACTTGAGCACCTGCAGGAGGTTGTTCTCCCTGTTGAGGAGCACCCTGTTGCTGCTGTGGAGCGTTAGGGTCTACCTGTGGTGGTGGATTATCTGCTTGGAATTTCTTGAGGATCTCAGCCTGTATAGCTGCGTCACCCATAGAGTTTGTAAGTTTGTCAGGATCAAGATCCATAGACTTAGCAATCTCTCTGATAATATAATCCATTTTTGCAAAAGGTGCAAGCACTGGATTTTGTACAACACCAAGAAACTGCATAAGTCTCTGACTACGAACCTCGTTAGCCATCAAGCTTTCTGTTCCTTCAGCCTTTACAGACAAGTCACCCTTTACACCATCATCGTAGTCAAACTGCATATTAAAATGAAAGAAAGCTCTGCCTAGTGGTGCTAACAGATAATCATCTATATTTTTAACAACGTTACGTATGCTACCGTTGGCAGCAGACATAAGCATGGAGATACCAGAGGCAGTACGTCCTACACCCTGTATGCCTGTTTGACCATGAGCAAAGGATGGAAAGCCTGTTGACTCATCTGCTAATACTCTTGCCTTGTCGAACATCTGCATGTTCTCGTTAGATACATTCGGGAACTTGGTGCCAAAGATAGCTTGACCAGGTGCCCCTCCTTGTCTCCTAAACACTTTGCCTGGATACACAGAGAGGTCTTGCCCTGGGACGAGATTAGTCTCGTCTACCTCTATAAGTAGATTACCAGACAATGCTGCGTTATCTACTGACATTCTCATAAAGCCATTCATAAGATTTTGTGTATCATCCATATTTTCTGCAATACCTACTCCAAAGAATGAGTAAGGGTTTACCTCAAAAGGCACTGCGTAATATGGTAAGATAGAAGGAGTAAATGGATTCATAACAAGACGTAACACTTGTCCGTTACAAACCCAGATGTTTACGGAAACCTGATCTTGGTTTTCTAATTCTTTGGGGATCTCTATGTCGTATTCTTTTAAAAGCTCTGTGTCAACATATCCCCAAAACTCTAACACTGAGTATCTCTCAGCTTTTGTTTCTTGATCAGCTTCTTCCATGACTTGTTCCCACCACTCTTTAGAGTAGGACTCTCCCATGCTAATAGCTGTATCAATAGCGTTTGATCTGAAGAAAGGTCTTTTCTTTAACCCACGCATTTGAGATCTAGACATCTTGTGTCTCTCAACTACGTACTCTGCCTCATCCATGTTGTTAGCGTCTGGATCAGGATAGAAGTTCCAGATACTTACGCTAGATGTTTGTGGTACAGTTTTAATTGTAGGTGTGTACTCACCATCTTCTGACCAAGAAGGGTATTCCTTATCATAAGCAAATGGACCCTTCATAATACCTGTACCAAACAAAGCAGTTTCAAATGCTGCTATACGTAACTGTTTTCTAGCATTTGATTCTTCTAGTTGGTCATGTATTTTCTTTTCCATCTTTTTAGCTGCAACCATAGCAGGATGGAAAGTAACTTTACTTGGAGTTGTTCCTGGACCATCTTCTATAAGATCTTGCACAGGCTCTAGTTTATTACGGAGTGCTCCAAGTCTTTCTCGTAAATCAATAATTGTTTCACCAGGCTGTAGTCTCATGTCATCTTGCGGTAACGCACCGTCAGACTCTTGAGCCTTACGCATGTTGCTGTCAGTCTCAAAGTTTACAGACTCTGATATACCTTCTGGTAAAACAGTAGGGTTGATAGAAATAGGAAATTTATTAGAACCAAAGAGCACATCTACAATCTGACCATAGGCTGCAAGAACCTTGGTCTTAGTTACTTTTACAAATACTCTAGACTTCTCTGTAGATGTAAACTGCACGTCTGATCCGTACACACCACGATAGTTTTGATAGGCTCTGATCCATCGTAGCTCGTCAGTGTATCTAGCTTTCTCAGCCTTGTAGAACTTACCCTCGACAAGACCTACTACTGTTCCTACCTTTTCATCTCTACTACTATCAGCATCTTCTTTATCTTCTACAAAAGAGGATTCCTCTTCGTCCATGTAAAGTTCGTCTGATTCAAAGATATCATCTTCTTCCATTAGTTAATCCTTAATATCCAAATGTGGGATCTGATGCTTGAAACCCTGTTCGTTGAGAATCTGGGTTGAAATCAAATAAGTTGCTTCTGGGTCTAGTCATCACACCGTATCGCAAAGCATCGTACAGGTGGTCTTCTGAGTTGGTGTCCACGTCTTCGGGGTTCTTTTTATCTAAAGGTATGGACGGTAGTTGAGAGATAAGATTTGTGCAGTTATTAAATATAACAAGCCTGGGTTCCTCTGTAAACTCATCTACTTGTAATCTTCTGTGTAGCTCGTTTTTACCTGCTACACGAGAGCCTCTTGATCTATCTGCAGGACGCCATCTACATCCTTTCATGATCATCTGCTCTGCTAGGCTAGGACCAGTGTCACCTCTTTTGTGCCAGAGTGAAGAGTCTAAGACACCGTACCTTATTTTTTCTCCTTCTTCCAATTCCAGGATCATGTCAGCCAAGTCAGTCGCTATAACCTTAGAAACGTACAACTCCCTGTAGACAATTAGCTGTTCAGACCCTGGAACTATAGCTATCCATACAACGCCTGTGTAAGATCCGTATCCGTAGTCACAGGCTCTAAAACGAGTCCAGTTTGAAGGTATATCGTAAGGGTCAATTACGTGTATCTTTCTGTTGAACTCTGGGAATGCTGAACCCTCGTTTATATCCCAGTCACCTTCTAGTAGCTGTCTCCTCTGGTGTTCAGGAAGAGATAGAAGGTTTGCTTCGTACATCCCATCCTCAGATAGATAGGGATTATCAAACAGGGTTGCAGGTATAAACTTTCTTCTAAATAAAGGTTCACCCTCTCTTGAGTGACCTTTAGGCCATGTAATTATTTCACCTTCTTCATCAGTTGCCCAGAAAGCTTTTCCTGGAGGACTGGGTTCTATAAAGTGTTTTCGTACCCACTGATGTCCTGGCCCCCCAGGGTTGCTAGTCGCTCTCATATAGAGTGGCAATCCACTTGCTTTTGTAGCACGTAACCTTGATCTCATGTAAGACCAAGCGTAACTGGAGGGCCATTGCGTTAACTCATCAAAGCCTATCCAGTTAAAGGCTTGACCTTGGTATCTCATAACATCATCATCACGATCAAGATACGACATCCAGAGTGTTGCACCGTTAGGTGCTACCCAAGTCTTATCTCTCTCCATGAATTTTATTCCTGGAACAGCCTTTGGGTAAAGCTGTTTACTTACAGATATAAGTTCTCGTAACTCTTCTGTACTCCTACGAACAAGTAACATTCGTGAATGTGGATTCGTAAAATATCTAACTGGATCAGCCACCATCGAATACGACTTACCACCACCTGCTGCTCCTCCGTATAGTACCTCTTGTTCTGTTGAAGCTAGAAACTTAGTTTGTGGACCTGGGTTAGGTTCAAATATGACCTCTGGTTTGTCCACAGAAAGGGCATCGTTCTCCAGGTTCGAGGGAGAGGTAGTCTTCGTCTTCGTTAAGATCTCTGGTGTTTCTACCACCAATTCTTTTTTCTTCGATCTTCTGGCTTTTCCTCGCCGCTTCTTTATATTTTTTGGCATACTGCTTGTAGTTCGAGGAAGCTCTACGCCTTTTTTCTTCCATTCTGACACGTTTGTATAACCCTACATGTGATATTTCTCTACCAGATTCTTTAGATAACCAAGCTGCTACTTTCCTAGTGCTGTACTCTTGAAGAAATAGTTTAGCTTTTTCTAGTAACTCTAACTCTTCAGGGATTGGTAGCAGTAAGTCTGGATCTGTTTCATCTTGTTTGTAACCAAAGGGTACGTGTCTTCCTACTCTTACGACAGGATACCACTCTCCTAGTTCCCCTTGTAGTGGTATCTGCCAGTCAACTTTGGTTGGGTGGTCTGCTGTTGTAGCTCTTTTACTCATCTTCTTTCGCAGGTAAAATAAATAAAGGCTCTGATGTCTTTACTTCTACCTTGTCTGTTTTAGTAAAACCTGCACGATCTAAAATATCTTTTGCTGCTAACATCTTTTCTTTTACACCTAGATCAGTAGGATCTTTCATGACAGAAAACATTGTGTAAGCTGCTTTGGTTGAAGACTGTGCTATAAACTTTTTTGTAACGTCTGCTATCTCATCTGTCAGGCTGTTGACAACAGAAGTAGAGGCCACGCTGTCAGCATACCCTGCTAGTTTCTTAGCTTGCACAGGATCTCCTTGTGCCTCTTCAAACAGCACGTCTAAGAACTTCTGTTGTTTTTCTGTTAAGTTTCTAGCCATTTAGTTCACCATGTAAATTATAAACCCTAGCATTCCTGCTCCAGTTAATATTATTAAAATAGAGAGAGTCCAAGTAACTATTGCTTCTTGTATCTCTGCTTTGCGGTACTCTTGATCTTTCTTCTGCTTACGTATTTTACCTTCAGTGGCTACAAGTTCATCCCAGGCAGATGGCCCCATACTAAAACTAATCCAGTCCTTCAGCTCTTTTCGCATTGCTTCGGCTTTTTTCTTAGCCGTAAAGATTTCTAGAGCTTCTGCCTCAACAGATTGTCCATTAAGTGCTTTCCACCAAGGAGGGTTTTTATTTTTTTGCTCCATAAAGGACAGGTCACTCATAGCACCTGCCCATTGGGTCAACTGTCCTGACATATCTTGTAGGTCTTTACCTACCTGAAAGCCTTTCTTCAAAGCATTGAACGCTACGGTAGCTCCACCGATTATTGTTACTGGGTCCACGAGCCTCCTCCCAAAGCACTCCTAGTATCATTAAAGAACCAACTATGTTCTTCAAAGGGCTTTACCTTTCAGTAGAACCCTTTCTATATCATGCCTACCAATACCTAAGTCTCGTAGTTCCCTGTCGGTCATTTGGTAAAGTTGCATACGTGCAATCTTACGTCTAGCTGACTCTGTTCTTGCTTCTATTATTTTGTTGAGTAATCTTTTAAACATTATCTATCCTCTGTTTGTGTTAGCCCTAACTGGGTGAGGATAGTTATATTCAAATAGTTATATCATAGTAGTGACAAATATGCAACTCCGTTATGACTTACCTGTCTTCTTCTTGACTACCTTAGTAGTCCAAGCTTCATTGACATCAGGAGTAGAAGGATCATCACCTTTTAATGTTCCATCTTTATTTCTAGCACGAACTTTTTTAGTTTCTGTTTTAGGTTCTGTACTCTGACTATTTATAAACTCTAGAACAGAAGGATCTTTAGAATGCCATTCTCCATGCACGTATTCTGCTAGAACAGCACCGTATTGATCTATTACTTTATCACCTTCTATTTTCATTTCTTGCCTTTCTTTTTCTTTTTCTTTTTAGCTGCATCAGAAAAAGCCATAGGTTTTGCTTTGTCTATAGCAGACGCAATTGTTTTCTTAGAGCCAGGTATTAACACTTCGACTTTTATACTACCGCTTGATGGACGTGTCTTTGGAAAAAGAGACTTTTTAAGAGGTTTAAGTGGTTTCTTTAGATCTTCTGCATATACAGCAGCCATCACTTTACCATTTTTATCTGTGTAATAAAGTGATCCTGCTTTCTTGGCTGCAGCAATACTTTTGTATTTACCTGCATTCTTTTTGGCTTGAGCAACAGTTAAACCTTTTTCTTTTAGTTTACTGTTTAAATACTTACGTAATGTTACAGCCATTGTTACTTACCTCTTCTGGACATTCCACCGTAGAACATTCCTGTCTTACGCATGTCATTCATCTTACCACCCTTGGCGTAACCCTTCTTTTTAGGCATACCACCTTTATTCATGTAACCCATTTTGTTACGAACTGCAGTGGGTAACTTCTTTAATCCCACTTGATCGTCTGTTGGTTTTTTTAGTTTCATTGCGACACCACCTTCACTAGCTCTAAATTTTCTTGTTTTATCTGCAATCTTTTTAGGTTGCTTTACAAACTGTTTACCTTTTGCTTTGCCCTCTCGTTTAGCTTTTGTAGTTGCTGCATACTCAGCAGAAGACAAAGATTTTATAGCAGCTTCAGGCAAGTATCTTTCCCCAGTCTTAGCACTAGGCTTTCCACTCTTTGTGCGCCACTTTTGTTTTGTCCAGTCTTTTAAACTTTTCTGAGGGGCTTTCATCTAAATACTTTCTACAACCATATACAGAAATGGAGATGCTGCCACCATCATTAGAAACAAAATATGTAATGTTACTTTCATGATTTGTAGCCCCCACCCTTGGCTTTGTATTGTTTTGCCAACATCTGTGCTTTTCTCGCAGACCATTGTCCAGGTGCACCACCTTTTCCACCTGCTTTGATCCTGTTGAATAGGTTTTTACGCATAGTTGGTTTAGTGTAATTACCTGCTTTGTTGACTGTACTACCACCTTTGGACATCCCAACTGCTTTTTTTAAAGTCTTTGCTTGACCTGCATGAGTTTTAGAGGCTTTGCTTAAGCCTTTGATTACTTTCTTTACTTTATTCTTATTTTGTTTAGATAAAGCCATGACACTATATCTTTACTAGTTTGTAGCCTTTAGCTTTTGCTGCTGCTCTAAGTTTTGCTAGTGTCATTGTAGCACCGCCCTTAGACATGCCTTTTTTCTTCATTCGAGCACCGCCCATTGCGTAGCCTTTTTTCTTCATGCCACCACGAGCCATACCTTTCTTTTTCATGCCGCCTCTAGCCATACCTTTTTTCTTCATCTTATTTTTGTGCATTGCCATAGTTATTTTTCCTTATATAAATTGTTAAAGACACGTTCCGTATCCCAAATGTATTCAACATCTTCTTTAGAGTTAAAAATGTTTTGATTAGGTTTAAAGTCTGGCGCACCTTCACCAGTTTCAAACCACGCAGGGTGAGTTACTCTCACTCTATTATTGGGTAACGCAACCATGTTACCTGTGTATTCTCCTGCGTCTAACAACTCTAAAACGTGAGATTGTTTATGTTGAGCAGGATCATCTGCAACTTCACTGTTTGTATAGTCTACAGTAAAGTAATATTTTGCAGGATAAAACTCATCGTCTATCTTAGCTATCCAAGGAGCAGGGGTTGCTCTATTTATGACATGCACAGAGTGATCGTGAGACATGCAATCCCAGGGTTGTGCTAGATAGGGTGGTAGTTCTGTAGGCCACTCCTCTAAGGGTGTATCAGCTACAAGTGCAGTCAGTGGCATTCTTGCCCACATTGCACCACCATGTATGTTGGGGCTGTCATCTTCATCAGACTCAAAGCCTGTGAATATAACTTGAAAACTTAGAGTTCTGTTTGGCATAGTCGTTACTGCTACTACCATACAGTGCAGGAAGTCTCCATGATATTCCTGCATATTTTTTGTGTATTCTCTTCTTACCCATGCTTTGAAGTAGGGTATGTTACTTTGTAGATACGCCATCTTTTTTGTGTTTCCTTCGCAATTCTGCTTTAGCTTGTTTAAAGACATTTGCTATCGCTGTCTTGCCCATGACTTTAGCACGTTGCTCTGCTACGGTCAATATTTGGATCTTTCTTGCGTAAGGCTTCTTTATTCTTTTTACTTTAGCTACTGTAGCTCTGGCATCAGCCATTGTAGCAAATTTGATGGACACCGTATCTTTTGGGTTCTCGTCAGTGTATAGTCTACGTCCAGACCCTTTTGGTTTTTTACCTGTTCCTACTTTTGGATCTTTTCGCTTTGCCATTTTTATTTTTACCTGCAGTGGTTAAAGCTATTGCAACAGCTTGTTTCTGTGGCTTTCCTTCTCTTCGTAACTTACTTATATTAGAACTTATAGTTTGGTTACTTCTTCCCTTTTTTAAAGGCATTGTTTAAACTTTGCAGTCACAACTAGGACCACAATTTTTATTCAAAATTGCACATCCTATTCTTTTAAAATATTTCCATATTCTTTTTAGCATCTTCATAATGAAACTCCCATTTTAATTTTTGTACATTGTGGTACTGCTAGATATCCCTGTTGTTGAAAATACCTAGCTACAACCAAAGCTTCTTGAGCACATGATTCTTCTGTTGCAAATGTAGCTTCTGTTTTTGTTATAACCTCACAGGATATTGCTGCAGGTGTGCTACAGAGGAGCATAAATGCTATCCACATTAGAAATCAACAGTTACTAAACTAGTAGCAAGAAATAACCATACCACTACAATAATAATCTCTAATCTATTTAATTTACGACTCATTATTTCTTTTCTTACCATTTAACTTTGTTAGCCCAGTATGCAGCAGACATCTTACCTTTTGCAATATTCTTTCTGTGTCGTGCTTTAAAACTTGCCCTCTTCTTTTTCATCCTATCCGATTCACCTGCTTTGGGTTTACCTGCAGTAGAGGCTCCTTGCTGACCAAAGCGAATCAATTTATATTTACCACCTTCTGATGCCATGACAACGTGAGACTTAGTTGGGTGATCAGGAGTCCTCTTTGGTTTATTAACTCCTTTTAACCCTAGCCTTTTCATTGTCGCTTTGACACGCTCAGGTACGCTCATTTATATCTCTCGTACTTAGGGTTATCTTTCCTCCCGAATAGTGTCAGTATAAAATTCATTATACCTCTACCAATTTCTGTAGGCGTTGGCAAGAGCCAACCTAAGATAAGGAGCAACATAACCCAGGGCGGTATATTTGTGTTTATAATATCTAAACTTTCCACTGATCCTGTCTCTACTTCTTTTGAAACTATATCTCTACCTGCAGAGGTGGTGTTCTCTACAGACATTACGGATTGTCGATTCTCCGCACCTATCTGTGCGTTAGAATTTACTGTAGGTCCGTCTGATCCTCCTAGCAACCCCAGAGTACTCAAACCACAACCAGATAAAAATAGAACGAGTATTAACCATCGCATTACATCATCTCAAAATGTGGGGCATCAATAAAGGGTCTACGTCCTTGAGATCTTCTTAGATCAACGTAAGCCATCATAGCATCCTCTGAAGTTCCTGGATATGTTCTTATATCCCCTTCACTCCAGGCTGCTCCCCATTTGATGGCGCACCCAACTTCTTCTGCTGCAGCTTTGAAAGCGTCACAGATATCATCGTACAAGTTCAACTCCCAGGATACCTCTGGTCCTACGTAGGCTACAACATCCACAGCCTGTGAGTATCCATCCTCTTGAGGGAGGTGTTTGGATCGCATCGTCTGTGATCTTCCTGCAGCTACGTTAGCCTCTTGCTCTTCAATAGTTCTTATACCACACGTCACTCCGAAGTCAACTTCAGTCAGTTCGATGGCTCTTTCAACAACTGAGACTAGATCAGGGTGTACGCCTATCAGTCTTTCTTGTGATCTTTTACTTAGGTTAAAACTCATGATCCTGGCCTCATTCTTGGTTTAACTCTAGGGATAGGTTTCTTTGGTCTTGGTTTTGGCTTTGTAGTTTTTTTCTTAGGTGGACTAGCCACTGCTTTCTTTGCAGAGGCCACTGCTCTGTTTACAGGAGTGCGTGGTTTATTTCTGCCTTTACCACCAGTGCTTTGTTTAGAGGATAATTCTTTTTTTACAGCACTCATTATCTCTGCTGCAGTTCCTGCTGCTATACCTATACCTGTACCAACGGCTAAAGATTTACCCTCTTGTTTAGCTACAGTTCTACTAGATTTAATTGAAGGTGCTATTCTTGTCTCACCTTTAGTGCTTGGTCCAAAAAATAATTTTTTGTATCTTACAGGAACTGGTGCTTTTCTAACCATGTCTTTAGTTAGTTCTGAAAGAGGTACACCTAGCCTTCTAGCTATGGACTGTGCCACTTTTAAAGCTACCACTGATCCTAATTTTACTGCCATTATCTCATATCCTTCTTCATTGCTACTTTGCTGCCCATTGGTTTACCTGCCATGTATGCTGTCGCTCCCATGTAGGCTGCTACGACACCAGTCTGTGCAATGTAAAACAACCCAAGCAAGTCTGCTAGGGCTGAAACTCTTGTGTCTGTCATTAGTGGGGTAAACAAAACAATTGTGAACACAATCATCATACCCATTGCTACCCAGGCCATAAACTTTTGAGACTCAGCCTTTTCTTCTCGTAGCTCTACTTCGAGCATACGCTCTTTCATGGCTACTTCTTCTGCTGTGATCTTCCCATCACCGTCTACGTCAAAGTCTATAACCATTTAACTGCTTCTGATATAATAAGACCTATGACTATTCCTGCAATCAAAGCCTTTTTGTTTTCTTTTGCTAGGTTCCAATAGTTTTTCATTCCCAGTCTCTCCTCCTGTCAGGATCTAAAACGTCAAATCTGGACAACATACCCTCCAGGTACATTGATCTTTCTATTTTATCTAGAGATTCCCAGTTTCCTGTGTGTTCAAAGTAGGCTCTACGCACATAGAATACATCAGATCTGGGGATGTGTACTCTTCTGAGCTTCTTTTCGTCTTGATTAGCTAGTGCGTTGTAGAACTCTTCTAGTACTGAGTTTGACTCAAAGTACTTTATTCGGTTTTTACTCATTTAGATTTCGGTAGTTGTACTTAAAGTATTACCTATGTCAACATTACTTTTATCTTTTTTAACAAAAAAGGACAACAAAAGCAGATATAAGGATAATATAAGTATTACTTTAAGTAATTACTGTTAGTATTCTAATATTAGTAATAAATATAAGAATAAAAATAAAAGTATTAAATACTTTAAGTATTACTGTTAGTATATACTATTAGTTATACACGCTTCAAGTATAAAACAACAAGTTAATACCCCCGATGACACTATGTCACACCCATAAGACGTAAGCATATATTCTTGTATCTTGTTATTATTAAGATAACCCCCCTGTCATCCAGGACTATATACTTGTTCTTTACCTTATATATCTTCATATCGATAGTTATATCTAAATGTGATCACAACTCAAGTGTAAACCACTTGATTAACAATGTGGTTAACAGACCTAAAATACCCCTCTCTGTCATTGGGCATACATATATACGTACACCCCCTACGTGGGCCATGCCTGCCCCTATACTATATGTTGTATACGCTAGGAATACAGGCACAATACTCTGGAGATAGTTTAACATTAAACTACTTTTAGCATTTTAGTTTAAACTTAAAGTATTACTGGCTCAAACTAGTTTAACTTTAAACTATTTCCTAGGGAAAAACGCTTAGTATTAAACTATTAGGTGTGTGATCACAAATAGAGTAAGCAACTATAAACCCTACGTCTGGTCACTAAGCATACTTCCAGAATTGTGATCACAAAATTACACACAGTAGAACAGACATAGAACAAACCAAGAAATAGCTCTGAGACTTAATATAACGCCCACTGAGTAGCTTTTATTGTTTTTGTATGTTGTGGTTCATAAAATAAGCTTACCCCTAATTCTTGATATTTGTTGCAAAGTTACAACACAAAATAAAATAATACATTTTAATGTTGTAGTTCATTCATTATTAATATCTTAATTGTAAAAGTAATTAATTAAAAAGGATTATTAAAATGAGTAACTACAAACTATTAGGAGTTGGCACTAATGCCAAAACAATCAAGGGTGATGGTAGTGAATACCTAACTGCTATCCTTTACATGGTGCCTTGGAAAGTTATGATTGACGGTAAGCAATTTAACTCTTGCCCTATGGCTGAACAAGCAAACTGTATTGACGCTTGTTTATATACTGCTGGACGTGGTGCATTCAACAATGTGCAAGCTGCACGTATGCGTAAAACTAAATGGTTCTACAAAGATAGATCAAGTTTTATGCATCAACTACATAAAGACGTTTCTAAGTTTCAAGCTTACTGTGACAAGCGTGATATACAGCCATGCATTAGACTAAATGGTACTACGGATATCAGATGGGAAACTGTAAAAATAAATGGCTATACATTGTTTGAGTTATTCCCACGAGTGCAGTGGTATGACTACACAAAAATATCTAATAGAAAAACTAAACACATAAAGAATTATCATTTAACGTGGTCATATTCTGGAGCCAATGCAGATTATGCCGCCAAGCTTACTGATGCCTTAGCCAATGGTATGAATGCGGCAGTGGTATTCCGTAAGGAGTACAAGCAACCTAAGTGGCGTGGCATAAATGTTACAGATGGTGATAAAGATGACTTACGCTTTCTTGATCCTAGTAATTCAATCGTGGCATTGTATGCTAAAGGCAAGGCAAAGAAAGATACAACGGGCTTTGTAGTAGACATATAAAGAGGAATAATAAAATGTTTTTAACTTGGATCATAGGAACGATAGCAATAACGGCTATTCTAGGAATATTAGCTTGGATTATAACTTACTTAATAATGGAGGTGTAAAATGATTATTGATGAAGAAAAGGGAATTATTTTTGGAACGTTAGATGAACGTGAAGAAATGTTAGAAAAAATAAAAGAGATAGCTTTCA
>VTLG01004713.1_pt1 | contig 14949 bp, 8 predicted proteins | sample 4694571 | NCBI WGS metagenome assembly VTLG01 (sample SAMN12604809, study PRJNA352737) | marine metagenome | biome: ENVO:00000447; feature: ENVO:00000209|ENVO:00000569|ENVO:01000036; material: ENVO:00002151; isolation source: viral sequences binned using virsorter ...
ATCTGAGCCAATTGTAACAGTATCATTTGACCCGCTGTCTGCTGCAATTGTAAGAGAAGATGAAATTGCTGCTGTAGATGCCGAAGTTATTCTTCCTTTTGCATCCACAGTAATTACAGGTATAGCAGTGCTACCGCCATAAGATCCAGCACTCACACCAGATGCAGCAAGAGTAAGAGCAGTAGAAACATTTGCAGAACCATCAAAACCAGAAATGCTTCCTGTGGCATCTCCAGTAAAAGTAAAGTCTCTACCAGTATTTAGAATTGTTGCTTTTGGAGCAGACGTCAGCCACCCTAAGCTTCCGCTTCCATCGGTAAAACCAAGTACAGATCCTGAAGCGCCAAGAGCAGAAGGCCACGTAATTGTATAGCTCGTGGTTACACCTGCTGCCTGTTGTTTTATAAATTGTCCACCAGCATCATCAATTAACGTTAGAATATTTGGTAGAGATGCAATTTGTCTTGAGTTGCTCATTGATCGTTATCCTACTACTGAAGGTTCAGTCTGTTTTCTGACTAGAAGCTAGCCGTAAAAAATATTTCCGCTCTTGAAGGTAGTAAAGAAGTAACATCTTCTGTATTTACAGACCGTGTTCCTATCTCCACCTCAATTGCAGCTGAGTTTGATGGGGCAGAAGCAAATATAAGAGTAGTTCCACTTAAACTATAAGTAGACTTACTTTGGTATACTCCATTTACAAATATACTTGTATTTTCTTCTCTCTTTGGATTTGTAGAAAGAGTAAAGTTTGTTGTGCTTCCGTCTCCTGTAAAAGTATCTATTACAGTATCGCCACTTCCAACAGCCGCACTAAAAGCTAGTACAGTAAGTATATCACTTGTATCTGCTCCTGATGCTAAAACTATGGAAGAGCCATTGCTTGCTGTATAGTCGTCCCCTCCACCTTTTAATAAAACTCCATTCAAAAATACTTCTACATTACTTGAATTATAAGCAAGAGAATTTCCTGCTGAATCATTTCCTGTAAAAGTTGTTTGGTTCGCAGTTGCAGTGAAAATAAAAGTATCTAATATTGCTGTACTATTTTCACCGATCTGTACTACTTCTGCGCTTCCTCCTTGATCTTTCTTCGCATATAATTTGCCATCAAAAGTATTGATAGCAATTTCACCGAGCGCAAGAGAAGCAGCACTTGGTACTGCTCCTGCTGTAGATGATCTCTTTAGTTTTATTAATTGAGTCATTTTCTTTGCCTAGAAAGCTCCTCCATCGGACGTTCCACTTAGCTCACCCGTTGCAGATATAGCACCATTTACTGCTAATCCTGTTCCGGAAACTGTCCCGATTGTAGAGCCTGAGACTTGAAATAACATATTACCATTTGTCGCTGTATTTACATGATTAATGATACTGTTATTTCCGTCATGAAAAAGTTGCAAGTCATTGCTTGTACCAAGAATTACTTTGGTTGCATCAGGAAAAGTAAGTCCTGATGAAGTATTCAGTGATAACTCATTTGTTCCAATTGAAATTTCTATATCAGCAGAGTTTGCTGGTGCAGAAGAGAATGTTAGAGTAGTACCACTTATGCTATAAGCTGACTTTGATATATACGAGCCATTTACAAAAACAAGGGTATTATCCTCATTTTCTGGCTGATGTGTAAGAGTGAAAGCTGTTGTGCTTCCATCTCCCGTAAAACTATTTACTACTTTTGTACCATTTCCGACTTTTTGTTGAAATGCTACAACTGTAAGTGTGTCTCCTGCTGTCGCTCCCGATACTAAATCTATTCGAGAAGCATTCGGAACAGTATAGTCCGAAGTGAGCGTAAGCATAAGACCATTGAGAAGAACTTGTACTGCATTTGTTTGGAACTTAAGAGAGTTTCCGTCATCATCTGGTCCCGTAAAAGTAATTTGATTTGCACCCGCCGTATAGGTAAAGGTTTTTAATAAATTTGTATCAGTAGTATTCGACTCAAATTGAAGTATGGTAGGGCTACCTCCAACTTCTTTTTTCATGAAGATTTTACCGTCATATGTATTGACAGCAAGTTCTCCTAGTGCGAGATCGGAAGTAGATGGCACTGCCCCACTGGTTGCAGATCTTTTTAGTTTAATTGTCTGAGTAGACACTTAGTTCTCCGAACGCTCTATGCGCATAAGGGGCGGAAACCCGCCCCTTAGTTCTCTATTTTAGTAAGTTCCGCCGTCAACTGCGGTGAGGGATACTGCTCCAGAAGATACAGTGAAATCACTGCTATTAAAGCTGGCTACACCTTTTGCTGCTGCTGTTGCATCACCAATTGTGTAAGTAACCGTTCCGCTGCTTTCTGCTACACTTAAGCCTCCACCTGATGCTGCAAATGTAAGTGTTGCTGCAGAAGTGATTGCTGTGCTATTTGAACCATCGCTTACTGTGAAAGAGGTATACTTATCATACTCCGTCGAAAGAGGAATATTGAAATAAGTAGAACCATCATTTGTAAATTGAAAACGATCTGTAGTCTCGTTCCATCGAATAAGCACATTTGTGGCTGTTCCTCTTTCAATCTCGATTCCTGCATTCTGTGAAGGAGTACCGGTTTCGTCAGAGTTAAGTACGATAATGTTATCACCAATTGATACCGTATTACTATTAACTGTGGTAGTTGTACCATTTACAGTTAAATTTCCTGTTACGATAACATTTCCAGAAGCAGTCATATTTGCTGCTGTAATATCATCAGAAGACAAAGTTCCATCTACTGAAACATTATTAAATGTTACATTAGAAGTAGTAGCAACTGCTTGTCCGATAGAGATTGTAACTTCATCGCCAGAGACGGCAGTTGTTACACCAGTTCCACCAGAAACAGTAGCAGTATCACCATTTGCGATACCAGAAGTTCCAGAATCACCAGCAAGTGTAAATCCTGCTGTAACGGCTGCTGAACCTGCTGCAGTCAAACGACCTTGTGCATCTACTGTAAAAGTAGGAATTGCAGTCGTTGAACCATAAGTACCTGCTGAAACAGCAGTATTATCAAGTGTTAATGTTACAGTGCTAGAGTTAGCTGCTGAAGATGAAGTAATACCTGTTCCACCAGCAATATCAAGAGTTTCAGAGCCAAGAGCAATACTATCGGCTGTGCCTGAATCTGCTTGTATTGCAAGAGATTGTGAAATAGTTGCTGTGCCTGCCGCTGTTAAACGACCTTGTTGATCCACCGTGAATGTAGGTACTGCAGTTGCTGAACCATAGGCTCCAGGAGTTACTGCTGTGTCATCAAGATCAATACTAATTTTATTATTTGAAACAGTAGTAGTAAGTCCAGTATCACCTTCAAAAGTAAGAGTTTCACCACCAGCAACTGTATCAGCAGAACCAGAGTCTGCTGCAACTACTAAACTTGTTGAAATTGCTGCTGTGCCTGCTGCAGTCAAACGACCATCTGCATCAACTGTGAAAGTAGGAACTTGAGTTGAAGAACCATAAGAGCCTGCCGATACAGAAGTAGATGCAAGCATTCCGGCTGTAACAACTCCAGTATCTCCAGTACTAACAAGATTACCTGCATTAGTGGGTAGTGTTAAAGTAATATTACCACTATATGCAGAGTGAGCCGCTGACTGAAGTCGAGTGTAGTGAGCGTTTGAGCTTTCACAATAAAAATCAATTTTTGATTGTGTGCCGCTATTCTTTATTTCGACAGAGCCATCTTCAATTGTTACACCATCTGCACCACCAACTTCTAAACTTGTGGTAACTTTTGTTGCAGCAGGAAGACCAATTGTAACTGCGGCTGTTTCACTACCGCTTCCTGATACTTCGATTTCATTTGCTGTACCTGCAACAGTTGCTACATAGTTACCAGTAGTGTCTGTTCCAAGAGCAATACTATTTGCAGCAATCGTTGTAGAGATAGATGCATTTGCAGATCCATCAAAACTTACTGAACCTGTTACATCTCCTGTAAGAGCAATTGTTCTGGCACTTGCTAAAGCACTCGCTGTAGTTGCATTACCAGATAATGCTGCAGTGATTGTACCTGCTGCGAAATTTCCTGATCCGTCTCGCTTTACGATTGCGGATGCTGTGTTTGCATTTGTAGCAGCGTCTATTAGGGCTGTATAATACTTACCACCAATTGCATCAATATCACCGCTTCCACCGCCAGGACGACCTATGAATAACTTATGTTGACCACCAGAGGTAGCTGAATATGCAAGTTCTCCGTTTGCTAGGGCTGTAGGCGTAGCAGTTGACGTACTACGTTTGATTTTAATTGTTTGAACCATTTAGATAATCCCAATAAGCCCCGTTAGAAGCTTCCTGCGTCGAGCGTGTCCGAATCTCCTGAAGGACTTCCTATAATCAGTGGAACCCACTGGAAAACCCCCGTACTCGTTTCACGATAGACTTTCATTTGATTGTCATCTAGGTCGTACCAAGTATCTCCTTCATCTACGCCGACAGTGGGCGGTGAATTCGATTTAAATTGATTTGCTGCAAGTTGCTCGATTGCTCCTTGCAAAGTTGTTGCTGTTACCATGCCGGTAGGTTCAATTGTTACCGTTGACGCAGTATTAGAAGGCGTGGGAACAGCAAAGTTATTTATCTCGACTGTAAATTGATCTCCTTCAGAGATTGAAAGAGCTACAGTATCTCCAAAATCTCCTGCTGTTTGTCTCGCATATGCAACAACAGTAAGTTGATCACCAGCAAGAGCTCCTTCTGTAAGAGTAATTGTTCTTAGATCACTTCCAACAGTATAATCACTGCCTTCTACAAGAATAACACCATTTAAGTAAACTTCGACAGCATCAGCAATATAAACAAGTAAGGCGCCATTTGCATCAGCACCATTAAAAACAGTTTGACCGGGAGTTGCATTAAAGCGAAAAGTATTTAGTATATCTCCCATGTTTTATCTCGTTACTTCTGGAGTCAGTATGATCTCTCCTTGTAAAATTCTTTTTACTAAACTATTGCCCGCAGTAAAGATTTCTAAATCATAAAAATAAAGACCAGGAGTCATCGCAGAACTTGTAGCATTTGATAGCTGCATTTTTACTACTCCCTGAGTTGCAGGCGAAACTACTGTACAAGTAAATGACGCAGAAAGAGTTGCTGAAGTTCTCTTTGGTCGAATCTGTGCCCGAGCGCCATAGCCTGTCAAATCTTTAACCGCGCCCTTGTCAGACACCACTAAATCAAAGACAAAATCGGAACCCTGGTCTATTGTTAGGTTGTGTTTCGGCGCTGCCATTTTATTTCTCCATGTGATAAATTATACTTCAAAGGACATAAACTGTCAAGAAGTATTTTTTTGGTGGTTTTGTTAGCTTGGCTGTGTAGGCCAATCTTCTTCTTCTAGCTCGGGCCAGTTTGAATGTGAAGTTATATCCCTTAAAGCTTGACGATAAGTTGCCCACTCTGCTTTTTTAGAATCTGATAGAGGGCTATCTGGTAGCTGTGTCCAATCACACCACTCAAGACCTGCATTTCTTTTTGCTCTTTTTTCTTCAATAAGCTCTGAATTATCGACTGATTCATCTTTATCTACAAGTTGACCATCAACAATTTTTTGGGTTGCATCATTTGCAGTGCCTTCTAAAATAAATTCGCCCTCTGCTGCTTGTAAAGATAAATCACTATCTTTACAAATACCTACTCGTAAAATATCTCCATTTGAATTATAAACAATATAATTTTTCATCTCTTTGTCTCCAAAACAAATAATGATCTATTTCCCATTTGATATGATCCATCTGAATTAGAAGCGACTAAAGTTACTGTACAAGTTCCTGCCGAAGGAGTAAAAGAGATATTAGCTCCATTTTGAACTCTTCTTGAGTTTTTTTGATTTGTAAAACTCTGTGACCAAATAGTGCTTCCATTTTGTCTAATTGAAGCAGTTCCTCCATAAGTACCTGCATTGCCTGATCCATTTTGTGTCCAGGATGCTGCTACAAATACTGGAGCACCTGTAGCTGTAAAAGTAACAGTTTGAGCTGTTGTATTACTTACAAAAGGTGTATTATAAGCACTATTTGCATTTGTTACTGCATTACCAGCAATTTGAGTAGTATCAACTCCTGCAGTATTAATTACCAAACTGTTTCCAGATCTACTAAGAGTAATTCCATCTATGTTTATACGATTTGCATTAACTGTACCAGTAGTGATTGCACTTCCAGAGATAGAGGTAACATTTGCGTTTACTTGACTTCCAGTAATTTTACTATTTGCTGTAGTCTGGGCAGCTGCTGCGTTTGTTACTGCAGTATTTGCAGTAGCCTGAGCAGCATTTGCAGCAGCATCATTTGTAAAACCACTATCGTTATTTAAGCTACTAATATTACTACCACTAACTATAATTCCTCCGGCACTAATAATTCCGGAAACATCAAGCCTAGCTGCGGCAACCGTACCAGTAGTTATAACTCCTCCAGAAATAGAAGTTACATTTGCATTTACTTGACCTCCAGTAATTTTAGTATTTGCTACTGTATCATCAGTAGGCGTAATTGCAGAGCTAGGATTATTTAAGTTTGTTAAGGCTCCTTTAAAACTACCGGCACCACTTAGATTTCCAATTACAATACTTCCTACATCAATACGCGCAGCAGAAACTGTTCCAGTTTGTATCGCTCCTCCAGAAATATTTGTTACATTTGCATTTACCTGTGATCCAGTAATTTTACTATTTGCTGTGGTCTGTGCTGCGGCCGCATTTGTTACTGCCGTATTTGCAGTTCCCTGTGCTGCATTTGCAGCAGTATCATCTGTAGGTGTATATCCTAGAGCACTATTAATTTGACTGCTTGTTATGGTTATATTTCCATTAACACTTAAAGTACTACCATCCCATGTAAGACGTTGACCACTAGAATTACCAATACTAAATTTATAAGCAGATCCACTATATCCTAAAAAGAACCCTACACCATTATTAAATGCAGATTGTCCTCCTCTAACATGACCTCCGGTACCTACACTTATGCCTTGAAATATATCTCCGGACGTATCAAAATTTTGAGCACGACTATTTGCTGTATTTGCTGTGCCCTGAGCTGCTGCGGCATTTGCAACACCAGTATTAGCTGTTCCTTGAGCTGCATTAGCTGCTGTGTCATCTGTAAAGCCGCTGTCGTTTGTAAAAGTACTTATATTCGGAGCATTTGTAAATGAGATGTTGCCACTTATAAGAACATTTGTTCCATCCCATTTTAAAAAATTACTTGCGTTTCCAATATTTAATTTATGAGCAGTAGAATCATACCCTAAAAAGAAACCCGCATCATTATCTGTAAAAGCGGTTTTATTTTGTGTATAAAATTTTCCACTATTATTAAGTACTATATTACTTCCAACATTTAAAGTATTAGTTGTAGTAGTATTTGCGGCAAGCCTATCTGCACTTAATGTGCCTTCAACAATTACACTTCCATTAAAAGTTTCTACAACTAAAGCTCCAAAATCAGAAGCTCCTACAGAACCTGCTGAAGTTGTGCCTGTTCCTGTAAAAATTCGAGTTCCTGCTTTATTTGCTGAATTATCTGTAACAGTTACTCTATCATTTGGTCGAAGAAATCCATCTATTGAAGATGCAATAACTGCTGCGGCTGCTTCTTGTGCGGCAGCATTTGTAAGAGTTCCTGCAAAATTTGAGGCTCCTGTAGCAGATATATTTGAGTTTGTACTTTCTTCAAAAGTAAAAATACCGCCATCACGAGATGCTTTCACTGATTTAGAAAATGTAATTGTTTTAGTAGCTACTGTTGTGCCACTTGCATTATCTATAATTGGAACTAGTAATGAACCCGTTACAACACTTAGTCCTGATGCAATTGCTGAACCCGCTGCAAGAGTTATTTGCCCCGTACTAGAGTTTATTACCTGTGAAACATTTGTAGCTGTTATGCTTCCATATCTAAAAGAGTTCGCATCATAGGGAGAGCTTGGGTCATAAGTATATGCTTGATTTCCTTTAAATACTGTAAAAGTACAAGAAAATCCAGTCATAGAAACAGCGCCAGTTGTATTTGCTACAAAAGTGTGATTTTCATTTGTACCATTAATTGTATAAGCATCTACCCCTTGGATTCCTTGGATTCCTTGGATTCCTTGGATTCCTGGATCTCCTTTTTTTGTTTTATTTAGAGTAAACTTTTTAGTAATTGTAGTTCCTACAGATAGTCCTGTAGTACTATTAGCTGGTATCGCTGCTGTAATATCTATAGAAGCGGTATCTCCTCCCATTCCTGTAATTGTATAGTTGCTTCCACTTATACTAAATTGTCCTGATGAAAAGTTACTTAAATTAGATAGAGTAAATCCTGTAACTTGATTTGTAATATCTGTGTTACCTATTTCTACTGTAATGAATCCATTTACAGCCGAAAAAACTGGATTATTTCCATTCTCATCAGTAGGCACAGTTATACCATTAGTAGAAAAATTCATACTAATAGTTTCTTCTAATGCTTTTAAAACTGCTCTAGTCGCTGCTGCTTGTCCTCCAACACCCCCATAGTCTGAGTCAGCATTAAAAGGCCCATAGTATTTTCTTACAGTGCGTCTAACTCCTGAGGTAGTTTGTGGTGCAGACTCATTATATGCTCTAACCCAATATACGAAATTTGTTGGACTTGTTGTTTCTGCACTTGCATCAGTAAATGTTAGTTGATCTTTACTTACCGTTCCCATGAGAGTTGCGTGGGAAGTAACAGCTATTGCTGTGTTCCCAGAAAATCCTGCTGCTCTCCATATCTCATATCTTCCAGTTCCTGAGATGCCTGAAGCTGCCGACCATTTAATTACATTTGGACTTGCAGGAGTTGGACTTACTGGAAGTAGCATAGTAACTGCACCAGGAACTTTTGCAGATTGAGTAACTACTTCATCAATAAAAAAAGCACTTTTAGTATTTCTATCTATAAAATAAATATCATCATCATGTTCAATCGCAGTTATTGTAATTAAACAATCTTTTGCAACACCTACACTTTTTACTCTAAAAATAACCTCTGAACCTGTTCCCCAGCCAAGACGCGGATAGTTTATACGTATTAATTCTCCTGGAAGAATAGCCATTCCAGCAGGACGCATAGTAAAAGAAATACTTCTAGAAAATCTAGAAATCTTTAAAGCCTGCTCAGCGGCCATTCTAGCATTAAAATAGTTTGTAATGCCTGGAACATTAAAATTAGCAGATTTTTCTAGTCCCCTATCTTCTCTTTTGAAGTCTGAGTTTACAAATGTAATACTTCTATCACTAAAATCTAATGCTGGATCTGATATTGATGCACTAACAGTGTTTTGTGCTTTACTTAGTCCTTCATCTTTTAAAGAAATTTGTCCAATTATATCTTCATCCGTAATATATCTAACACGAATATCTACATCGTCATTTGAATCATCGAATCTTGCATCAGTTAGCTGTCCATCAGAGCTTCTTCCAGTAGCAATTTTAATTCTTAATTTTCCAGAAGAATGATATACTAAAGCATTAAAGTGCTGTAAAAGACCTTTTAAATTATCTAAAACTGGCGCGGCTGTGTCAAGAGTTAAATTTCCTTGATGTCGAGTAACATATCTTTGTCGCTGTTCAGTCCAGCCAAGATACTTCCAGTAAGGAACATCATCAGAATCATAGAAAGAATATGAGTGTACAGGGTTTCCTACATTAATAAACGAAGTGCTTTTTATACGAGCAGTAGCTGCTCCAGTGCCAGAAACTTTATTGAGTTCGACAGTCGTAGCTATTGATGCTCCACTACTTACACTTGTTTGCATTGCATCTGAGCCTGTTTTTATATAAAGATTGTTATTATCGCTTGCATAAATTAACTCACCTACTTCTCTTGTAGCATATGTATTAAATCTGTTTGTAAGTTTTCCTGTTACATTTGTAAAAAGCCAATGAGTGGAAGACCCGGTTCCTCCATAAACCTCAGTAGTAGGATTATAGTTATGAACTACAGTACCTCTCCACCTTTCTATACCATTTGAAATATATCTATAAACATCTCCTGCTACTAAAGTTTCTGCTGAATGAAACTGTATTGTAACATCGGATTGAGTGTCACATTCTGTTGCTGCAAGTAAAAAATCATCGAGATTAATCTTAGACATTGGGATATCTAGACCATATCTACTACTTTTTATATAGTCAAGAGTCATTAGAGCAAAGTTTATAGAAGGACGTAAATCCCCAGCAAATCCTCCCTCTTCGGGAGTATCTTTCTTTGCATTTGTATTTGGCTGAGAAGAAAAAGTTACTATATCTCCTACTTCTATTAACCCTTCTGTTATTTCTTCATCTAAATGAGCTATTTTAGTGCTTCCATTATAATCTTTAATTCTTCTATGAAGAACAATAACTTCATCGCCTACTGTTCTTTGAAAATTTGCATATAACCCATTGTATATGTCATTCGTTGTACTTGCATTTGCAGAAAGCCTTATTTGGTGTATTACTATTTTTGTACCAGATCCATGATTCTGAGTACTTGTTGTGTTAGGAGCTGTAACTGTATTTGCAGAAGTATCAACACTTACAACAGCCGCATTACTAAAAGAGTCTAAGGAATCTGATCCACTACCACTTTCTCCATTTGGTTTGAATACTGTTCCAGAGGTCTGAGCAGAAGTAAGATCAAAATCAGTTATTGTAGCAGAAGCAGCAGTTACATTCGATATAGTTGCGGTATAGTCATTTGTTCCTGATGAAGTTTGAGTAACATCTGCTTCAAATATTTCGGCAACTGTAACAGTTCCAGTAGTGTCTACATCTTCTTTATTATACGCAACCATGTGCCACTCGTCAGAGCCACTTTCCATATAAAAGTATCCAATTTCTCTGAGAGCTATTTCTTCTGCGGCTGTTAAATCCCACCTAAATCTATGATGAGTTACTCCTAAATGATCTCGATAAAAGAACTTATCAATTATTGTTTTTGTAAATAGAAGATCGCCCGCTGCAGGACTGAAAGTTGTTTCTCCAGCACCAGAATTTACTCCATCTCCCATAAGAATAACTGTACCGCTACTGTTCTTTTTAACAGATGTAAAAGTATGTGCTCTTGTAGCATCAAGGGATACTGAGGCTCCTGTTTTAAACTTTGTGTTATCTTCTGAAGAATATGCCGCTAAAGAAGAATGTAAAAAACTTCCATCATAATTATAACTTTCTAAAAGTTTTCCACTTACTACATAGTCTACGGAAGGTATTCCAGTTTCATCGGCATCTATAATAAAATTATTCACAGCATAAGCTGTGTCTAATAATCTGTGCTCTTCTCCCCAATATTTACTGGGTTGATTCAATAAACCGAGCTGCTCTTGCAAAAGAAAACCACCGCCACCATTAGAAGCTGTAGGAATTGCTTGCGATGCAAGAACAGAGGAAGTATTCTGATCAGACAGCCCCGCATGAAATTCCATTACGGCTTCAGTTGGGGAAACAATTCTTATTGCTTTTTCGTGTGTTATTCCTTCTACTCCCGGTTCTAAAGTAAGACCTGAACTATCATACTGACGTATCGTAGCTGTTGAAGTACCGCCTGTAGAATTTGCTACTTGCCCATCTGTTCCACTATTGCCTGTTGTATCAGGTTCATCTGGATCATTTAAAAATGTAGTATCTGCATTATTTTGTGCGGCATAAAAATTAAATCCGGGAGTTCTGCCTTTTAAAACTAATCCCTGGGTTGCAGTTCCTACGCATCGAACATCTGTTTGTAATGCAGATAGTTGAGCATTGCTTCCCGCAGCAGAGGCTGCCGGGTTTCTGGAAATAGCATCTTCTGGCGTCATACAGCTAAGAGCTTTATCGTCTACATAAACATTTAAAACTGATTGTATAGGACCTTCGCATATTGCATTAGCGGTATATATTGAAGAACCTCCTGCGGCAGTTGCATCTCTATCTAAATCTGCAAAAATAGGAATACCTTTAACTCTTTGCACTCCGTATATTACAGGCAGATACTTTGCTTGTAAATCAAAACGTATATCTGCTTCTCTTGTTACAGGTACAAGATTATATCCGTTTGGTTCTTTATATGACCCGAGAAGTCCAAAAAGTATTTTTTTCTTTCTAAACTTAGTTTCTTTTTCATAATCAGTATAAGGCGCAAGAAAACTTACAGATTTTTCAGCGTGCTCAAATCCTCTGTCTCGCGCATATGGAGGTAAATAACTAGAATCAATATCTCCTTTACCCACATTATTCAGTGCCTGATGAGCTTCGTGAGAAGTTAATCTTCCTTTGACTCTGCGAAAGTCTCCAATAAAGCTACTAAGATTCCATGTAATTTTTGCTCCGCTTTTGGGATCTTCACTAAAACTTGCATTTGTAATAACACCATTAAATATTTCAACGGGTGAACCTATAAAGGTATGTGGAGCATCTGCAAAAAAGAATGCTTTATAAATAGTTACTCTTCTATGTAGAAAACTTACTTTATCTGCTGCTGAAGAATGAATGAGTCCTGTAATTTCTTCGCTCTTCAAAGTAAGAGTTCTTTCAGTATTTGTCATTTGGGCTTGATTAACAAGACCTGAATTAATATAGGTCATTCTAGACCCATTGTTTTTAAATCCAGTAATTATCATCTCAGACTGAGGATTTTGAGATAGTTGAACCTTATCTCCCTCTCTAAAGCCTAATGCAGAAAAATCTGTTTCATTTATATTGTCTTGAATTTCTGTAGCTGTTACAGTAAAAAATGCTGTTGCTTGAGTATCAACAGGAGTAGCATCAAATACTAAATTTGTGCTTGTTGCTTTTACTTCGCTGGCATCAGAAATATTTCCTACGGAAATAAGTTTATTTGCAATATATGTTTGGCTACCATTTGCTGTACCTGCAATATTTTTTGAACCATCGTCAAAAACAACATCATAGGCTGCATCTGAAATATATGCAAAATTTATTGCATCTCCTTTGGAAAAGGAAGTCGCAGAAGCAGGAAGCGCCGTCTTTGAAGGTCGCTCAAATTTTACTAAATGAGCATATATAAATGGAGTATTATTGTGCAGTGCATTTAGTAATACAGGATTTCCATCTAGTCTTGCCATTATGGAGCTGCCTCCTCTACTTGTAATCCAAATTTATACAAGCCATTTACTCCTAAAGAGTATTCTGTAACATCATTATTCTGTATAACACGGATTTGAGGTTTTGAAAAATCTAGCTGAGAGCCATTACTTGTTGCTGCAACAAGTGGAGGACTAAAATGTAATCGAAACTGATTTGCTCCTGGATTTGTGCTTGTATCAAAAGTATTATGAAAATCAGTATTTGTTTCTACTCGAGTTATCATGTATGCTTTTTTATGGTTTGAATTGCTAGGATCTGTAATTGTAAAAATGTCTCCTTGTCTAGGAGTTCCTGCACCTGTATACCCAGTGCGAAAATAAGTTCTTCCAGAAGGTATAGCGCCGCTTTCTGCTATTGTTACCAACTTCGGTGGAGTAGATAAAATATCTGCCGCAAAGGTAGAGTTTTGAGATGCTTGATACTGAGGAAGCTCTATAAAGAAAGGATTTAGTTTTCCTTGTCTTGACATTAAGAAAGAAAAAACAGGCTCAAATTCTGCACGAGTCAAAGAGTTATAAGTTATACCTATATTCCAAGAGTGTGCCGCAACACTTCTAGTAATTACTCTGCCACTATTTGTTCTAGTCATCATTACTGGCTGTTTTGCTGAAAATTTAACTTCAACAAAACCGGGCCCAAGCGAAGGTCCTGCTTCACTTGTATTTGCAGAGCCTGCCTCCGAAAGATAATTATTCGGATCAGGAAGTATATTTTGAAAAGCGTCAAACTGTCCCATCTATCTTTCCATCTTCAAAGATTCTATATCTACTTGCTCGAGAAAGCCTTCTCCATAACCATTTGCAGCTTCTCGAATAATACTAATTATATTTCCGCGTTGTACTGTGAGAGCATCATTAAAGCTTGCAGAATCAATTGCTTGTACATTAAAGTTTACATTTATTGGTTGTCCTGCTGCCATATCATCATTCGGAACTATTGTTCCAGGCACTTCTGGTACAAATAATTCTGGTCCTTGCTCACCTACAGTATATCCAGCTACTGCCCCACCTGCGGCTCTCATTTTTCGTCCGTAGAATGCGGGAGTAAAGTCATTTGCATTTGTACCCATTCCTCGTGCACCGCGTAGGTAAGCAAGCTCTCCTCCACTCGCACGCTGAGATACATCTACAGTATTACTTCTCTTGCCCATTGAAATTGATTTAGGAGCACTTGCACCAGCAGATGCAGAACCGCTCCCTCCTTGGAAGCTTTGTTTTGCTATCATTGCGACTTGTGCAGCACCCATCGCTCCAACAGCCACTGCCATTGGAATTGCAAGAGATCCAAGACCTTTCTTTGCATCTTCGGACAAAACTGCCATAACTGCTGATGCAGTACTAATAATTGTAGAAGCAATTTGCATTTTCTTGTTCATTTCAAATGCTTTCTTTGCCATTGCTTCTTTTTTCTTTTCGAGAGCAGCGATTTTTGCTACACTCTTTGCAGAACTACCGTCTCGTTTCTTTTCTGCTGCAATTTGTTGATCAACTGATGCGATTGATGCTCTTGAAGATGCGGCATACATATTTGAAAGAGCCCCAATACTTGCACCTACTGCTCCAAGAACTTCTTGTGTATTCGCTTTCCAATCTTTTCCATTTTCTCCAATTCTTTCAAAAGCAGTTGTCCAAGCATCAGAAACAGCAAGAGATCCTTGAATTACAGTACCTACTACTTCTCCTTCTGGTCCAAGTGCAGCAAAGTCAGTAGCGAGTCCTTCCATAATAGATCTACGGAGTGCAAGACCTGCTTCTTCTGCTGCTTTATCTTTTTCTTCTTGATCTTTGAATCTATCATTTTCGCCACCGACTCCAGCTTCTTCAATTGCTCGAAGATTTCCTTGTCCTTGCAATGCAGCAGCAGCAGCTCCAGCAGTTCTACCAGTATTT
>VTLG01006433.1_pt1 | contig 14949 bp, 29 predicted proteins | sample 4694571 | NCBI WGS metagenome assembly VTLG01 (sample SAMN12604809, study PRJNA352737) | marine metagenome | biome: ENVO:00000447; feature: ENVO:00000209|ENVO:00000569|ENVO:01000036; material: ENVO:00002151; isolation source: viral sequences binned using virsorter ...
AGCCGAGCCGAGCCGAGCCGAGCCGAGCCGAGCCGAGCCGAGCCGAGCCGAGCCGAGCCGAGCCGAGCCGCCCGGTAAGAAAAAGGCCGGAAGAATTTTCCGACCTATTTCTATAGGATGCGTTGACAAAAGTGGCGTTGACAAAAGTTAGAGTTGACAAAATTACAATTTAGAAAAGTATTCGTATTGTTCTTCTAATTCTCCGATTACGTCACCTAAAAAGTCCAGACAATAAACGGAATAAGTAGGGTTTGTTTTGCAAAGTTCTTTCCAAATTTTGAACGTAGCACTAGTAGTATTAGAGGGTCTAGCATCACCGTACATATCAGAGAATATATAAGTGATGCGCTCGCCCGTCATTATATCGCCTCCATGTCTGACAAAACGCTAAACTCTTCGTGCGTCATTTGCTTATAGCCAAACGGACGAGATATCTTAAAGTCGCCGCATTCAATCTTACGAATAGTATTTAGATTAACGTTGCGATAACCTTTTTTATTAACATCATACACACACAAATAATTATTATGTATGTCCTTAGTCTTGCCGCTGACTGTGTGTTTAGTCACGCCAAGCCTGCCAGTTAATACCCGCTCTTCACCGTTAGCCTTTACAAAGGTAACAGTAAAGAACTTATCGCCCACATTCAAGGCGACGTATTCGGCAAAAGTCATATCGCTGCGGTGGCTTTTTATCATGCTATAACTACTCCATCTTTATGGTGTATAATTGCTGAAACTTCTTTCTCTACTTCCTCCGTTTTCCAGTGATGATCTGGAAGCAATTCGGCCTTGTTTAAAGCTTCTTGTAGAACCTTATTAACGAAATCCTCGCTGTCCATAAACTCTCTATAATCAGTTCCGACTATAACTGATTGTTCCACATGTCTATATAATTGCACAACAATTTTGTGATCTCTTTCGCTAGTCATCTTCTCTCTTTCTCTGTTCAGCTATTTCTTGCGACATCTCTAGCACGATATCCGACGCATTGTCAACAATCATTTCGGCATAGTGTTTAGACCACACATTTTCAAAACCATACTTTCGAGCTATTATGGCTTCTAGTTGTTCTGTAAGAAACTTACACACTTCTAAATCAGTGTCGTTGTACATATAGAACCCGTCACGTTGCTGTACTACACGCCAATTATTCATCGGTTCTTTACCTTTTCAATGATGCAAGGTTTGTTACCAAAGTCATAACAGTTTAAACAGTCTTTACACTTTTGACCAGTGCAAGGCTGGTACATAAAAGTTTCAAGTATCTCGCTTACAGGTTGTTCCTTTGTAACGTTATTAAATACATAATCAAAATATGGTGGCGCGACAAAGTGTACGTCATCAACAATGGGGTTTGACCACACTAGAATTAAATTGTCGGGAAAAGGTATTTTTATTTTGGCTAGATCACGCTTAACTAAGTTCACAATATCTTTACGCTTTGTCCACAATGCAAACCTACAGTTTGGGTTGTGTCTAGCAATTAGTATATAGTTTTCAAAGTGTGTGCGATTGATAAGCTCGCCGTGAGCATTAAAACGAAAATAAGCCGCGTTAATAAAAGGTATACAATCTTTATCTAAGGGCTTGGACAGTAGGTCGCTATTGCGCTGCAATGCATTTTCTAAATTACTGCCAAAGCGTTTACTTTCAAGAGTAGCGAAACTATAACACTTTTTACAAATAACGTCAGAACGTTTTGTATTGTGCATATCTTGGCAAAATTCATTAGTAAGAGTGTTTACACTAATTGCTTGAAAATCTTGCAGCTTACCGTTTAGATTGCTTATGTGTACTTTTTGCATATCTTGCACTCCTGTTCAGAATACTACTACACCACGATTTTCTAATTTATTAGCCAGCTTGTCAACCTCTATTGATAATGCTTTAATAAATCTTTCTTGTTGTTTCTCTGTTAACGGTACATCATCAAATTCGTCTAGCTGTATCGTACCATTTTGTAGACGCCACACATAATTTGAGATAACATTGTATATTTCACGTTGAGCCATTTCTGAATACTTCATGTCTGTCGCTCCTCCGTACACAAATGTTGTATACTTCATAAGTAATTTTCCACTTTAGTTCGTGTGAGTTCTTTATAAATTACTCGTCACAGCTTGTCAAGCACTTTCTTTGTAGGCAATGATCACTCCATATTAACGCCAAAGTCCTTAATGTCTCCAAAACCTTTAGGTATCTGATCTTTTGTATACAGTGGAGATTGTGATCGGTAGTTACACTGATTGCAGGTAAACTTTACGCCATTGTCTACAAAAGTCAGATCGCGTATTTTGCTTGAGGGTAAGTATGATTGACAAAATTTGCAATTGACAAAAAAGGCATGTTCCGGGCTAGTCATGGTTGACAAAATTCCTTTTTAAGTTGACAAAGTTTATTGTTTACCTCTGACATTTCGTGCATTATTTTTGCTTCTAACATAATCGAGGGTACAACAAAGTGTATACACCCTGACAAAAGTAGTAAGGCTGACAAAATTACCAGTACAGCATATTGACATTTATTCATTCTGACAAATCGTCCGACACAGCTTCTAGATCTTCAAGCCTTTTCTCTATTTTGTATTTTTCATACCTGTCTACAACTGACGAAATAATTGACGCGCCAGTTGTAACTACCATACATCCCGGCGATAAAAGTAGTAGAGTTGACAAAATTATTAAAACAGTGCATTGACGTTTAGGCATTATTCACAAACTCAACATCCTGTTCTTCGCTTTCTATTCCCCACTCTACATAAGTTCTGATTATTTCTGACACACTTGCACCTTCAAATTCAGCCTTTTTTACAATATGGTTAAACGTGTCTTGTTCGAACCCGCAGACAATTCTACGCATTCTACGTTTTCCTTCGATGTGTCCTTTGACCATCAGTCTATGGCTCCTTTGGAAAGTGATGATAATTGGTATAAAGGTCGTCGTATCGCTCGTAAAGAGTGTCAAGACTAGTCTTACAGCTTGTCATAAAGTAGTATGTCCATGCCATTACAATGAGAGCTATTAAACATGGGATACACAACAATATAATTCTGAACCACATAGTCAGTCCTCTATAGTAAATTCAAACGTTACAGGGCCATCGGCTTTCTGTACAAAGTCTACAAGTTCTTTCTGTCCTTTTGTGAGAACATCCATAACAACCCAGATCATTGGGTCATGCCCATTGTCACATTGGTCTAACCACTCTGAAAAATCTGGATCATACCAAGAATATTTATGTTGCTCCCAAACGTTAAAGTTACCGTCTGCACGTTCCACAATTTCTGTTTTCATAGTCCGTTTCTTTCCTGTCGATACAAGTCAAGATATTTACGATGTTGGTGGTAGAAAAAGCTTGCGACCTTTCCTACTTTTCGAGACATAAACAGATTAAAATGGAAAAGTAAATAGAAAAATTTAATTTTCATCATCGGTTATCCTTGCAATTACGGTCATGGTTACGATCTGGTTGACAATATCTTTAAATTCGTTTTGAGTATATTTTTGAATATTGATTTCCTTTATTAAATCACTCATTCGAAGTACATCAGATAAAAGTATATTTTTTTTCCACATATCTCTTTTTCCAGTTGACCTACTAGAACCCATAGAGTAGACTATATTACCTAACCTTGTCAACAGAAAAAATCAGTTGGAAAAACAATGGGTTATCGAAGAGTGCAAAAAGACTTGCAACGGCAAAAGAAACGCCGTAGCCTGACAGCAGCAAGTCTTGCTGATCCTATGTTTCGCAAGCGTGTTGTTGAACCTGCAAAAGCAAAACACAAACGTAGACGATTGACAAAAGATCAAATTGACAAAATGTACAACGAAACTAAACAGGAAACTTGATATGACTAGACACTATATAGATGCCTCAAAGGGTTATCTTGATATGACTAGATACTATGTAGAATATATAAACGAAGATAAAATCCAAGATGTGGTTTATCTTTATGCTCCTTCACAAATATTTGTACAAAGTATAATGTCTGACTATAAAATAATTGCAATAGATCAAACGGACTGAAAGATATGAACATCTTTTATCTTGATACAAATCCCGTTACTGCCGCCGAATATCACTGCGACAAGCATGTGGTAAAAATGATTTTAGAATCATCACAAATGTTGTCTACAGCGCACAGAATACTTAGCGGTGAAGAATATTGCAATGATCGTGGTTTGTATAAAAAAGCTTATCAAAACCACCCTAGTACACAATGGGCAAGAGAATGCTATATACAGTATCGATGGTTGTTCAATTTGTATGAAAGTTTATTGTCTCAGTATACAAAACGTTACAAAAAAGTACATGCTTGTGAACGTTTACGTACCGAGCTAGAATTGTGTCCTACAAACATCGACACTAAACCTTTTGAGCAACCTCCCCAATGTATGCCTGATGAGTACAAAGTAAAAGGTAACTCTGTAGAAGCGTACAGAAATTATTATAAGGGTGACAAAAGCAACATTGCTAAATGGATGTACAGTGACAAACCGTACTGGTGGGAAGTGTCTTAATGAAAATATACACAACTGACACAGACTTTGACATACTGCATAACGTTGCTGACAAAGCGCGAAAGAATGCAAAAGAAATAAAAGTACCTCGTCAATCTTTATTAAATGTTCTTATGGATCATGCAAATTTTATAGGCACGATTGAAAATCTTGGAGAAACTGTGGAGTACCCCAAAGATGACAAAAAGTAATATTACCGCCATGAAAATAAATTCTAAAATGAGAGATACAGCTTCAGAACAATCAAAAGAAATGGGAGTACTGAAACACTCTATAGCAAAAGGTAAAGGAAATATGTATGGGTTTCTAGGAGAAGCTTTGTTTAAAAAGTATGCTTCTCCTTTTTATAAAGTAGAAACCCATAACACCTATGATTATGATTTTGTATTAGATGAAAAAATTCGTGTTGACGTAAAAACAAAATCTACCAGCACTACTCCTAAAGGACAATACGACTGTAGTGTAGCTGCATACAATACAAAACAAAAGTGTGACGCTTACGTATTTTGTAGAGTTATGCACAGTTTTGACAGAGGTTTTATACTCGGAGGTATACTTAAAGAAGATTTCTTTGATAAAGCACAGTTCTGGAAAAAAGGAACAATAGACCCTTCAAACGGTTATCAAGTAAAAGCAGATTGTTATAATATAAAAATAGATGAACTGCATACTTTAAAGGAGCTTATGGAAGAATGTATGAAAAACAGCTAGAATTTCCCTTTATGAAAAGAGAAAGTGACTACGAAGTAACCATAAAGTACAAGGGTTTTACATATCGTGGTTATAAAAGGTTGCATTTAAAAGAGAAATCAGGTTTATGGAGAATTTCGTATATCCACACACTCACCGGGCCTAACGAGGAAGAGGTTTCTTATATAAAAAAAGATGGACAAGACGGGTACGAAAGTGCTAAAGACTTTCAAGAGTACGTAGACATGATACTGGAAGTAGCAGCACCTATATAACCATCGTCATTACTAGGACGTTTTTAAAAAGGACTGTCAGATGACACGGTATGTAATTGATATTGAAGCAGATAGCTTAGACCCTACTCACATCTGGGTTGTGTGCCTTTGTGACATCGACGCGCCGAAAAGAGAAATTCTTTCTTTTAGAGACGCTGCGTCTTTTATAGAAAAGGTGGATTTAGACAATGATATTTTTATTGCACACAATGGTATTGAATTTGATTTCCCTGTTATCAAGAAAATTTGGCAACTGGATATTCAGAATAAAGTGGACACTGTTGTCCTATCCAGACTTTTTCATCCTGACCGTGTTGGGGGTCATAGTCTTGACGCTTGGGGTGAACGTCTTGGCTATTCTAAAATAAGTTTTGACAAGTTTGAAGAGTACTCGGAAGAGATGGAAACGTACTGCCGTCAGGATGTACTCATTACAGTCAAACTGTATGAGCATCTGTTAGAAGAAGGAATGGATTTTTCACAACAATGTATAGAGTTAGAACATGATATCGCTGACATTATTTCACGCCAATCACGCTACGGGTTCTACCTTGACCAGAAAAAGGCGGTCGATCTTCTGTTTGAGACGCAATCTAAAGCGGATACGATTAAGGGCAATATTAAAAAATATTTTTCACCGAAAGTAAAAGTGCTTCGAACTGATCTTCCTAAGTACACAAAGAATGGTGGCATATCTAAGGTGGGTCTGAAGCAGTTTTGCTATGGAGATATAGCTGGGCCATTCTGGTCTATAGAGTTTGAAGAGTTTAATCCTGCATCACACAAACAGGTTGTAGAGCGTATGAATGAAGCTGGCTGGAAACCTGTAGAGTTCACGCCGAAAGGCGCACCGAAAGTATGCGAGGCTAATCTAGCAACTCTTCCAGAGACTGCGCCCAAACCAGCTAAAAAGTTATCAGAGTGGAAGATGCTTGAAACACGCTGGAAGACTGTAGAATCTTGGCTTAACGCGCTGGGTGATGATGGTCGTGTACATGGTAAGGTATTTAGTCTTGGTGCCGTGACTGGCCGTATGACACATGCTGATCCCAACATGGCTAATATTGTCGCTGTCTACAAACCTTACGGACAGCAAAGCCGGGAATGCTGGACTGTACCTAATGACAACTATCGTATCTGTGGTATGGACGCGCAGGGCTTGGAGCTTCGTATGCTTGCTCACTATATGCAAGATGAAGCTTACGCTGAAGAGGTTGTAAACGGTGATCCACACACTGTCACTATGCAAGCTTTGGACATAGATGACAGGTCGCTGGCAAAGACATTTATCTACGCATTTTTATATGGTGCCAGTCCTCAAAAGCTAGGTTCCATACTTAATCTCAGCCCCTCTCAGGGTGGCGTAATACGTCAAAGGTTTCTTAACAATATGCCTAGCCTACAGAGCCTTATAAGCCGCGTAGAGCAAGTGTCCGGTCGAGGGTATATTCGAGGTATCGACGGTCGTAGGCTGTATGTACGGCACTCTCACGCGGCTTTAAACACCCTGCTACAAGGTGCTGGTGCTATTCTCTGTAAACAGTGGTCTATTTGTATGGATAAATCGATACAAAAAGAGGCTTTAAAGGCTAAATTGGTAAACACTATACACGATGAACTTCAATTCGAAGCTCACAAAGAAGATGTAGAGCGAGTTGCAGAACTGGCACAGTCCTCAATTCGCGAAGCAGGGCATCTGTTAAAACTACGTGTTCAGATGGATGCTCAATCGAAGATCGGATTTTCTTGGGCCGACACGCATTAAAGGGGTTGACACGGGAAATCGGGTCTGTTAAGGTTAACTTATCAATCACTATCAAGAAGGAAGGAATATCCATGATTGTATATGGTACTGCTTTTTATCCTAATCTGTTTCAACCGAACCAGATGTCCAACAAGTTTGAAATGAATATCGGCCAGTTGGACAAAGACGCTATTCGTGATCTTAAAGGCGCAGGTCTTGACGTAAAAACTGGAGAGGGCAACAAGGAAGAGCATGGTAATTTTATCACTGCTAAGTCTGGTCGCCCTATTAAAGTTGTAGACGCTGCTGGTAATCCGTGGGATGAGTCTCGCGCTATCGGCAACGGAAGTTTGGTAAAAGCTTCTGTAAATCCTTACGAGTGGAATTACAGAGGTAAGGCAGGTATTAGTGCTGGTTTAAATTCGGTTATGGTTCTTAAGTGGGTCGAGTACGCTGGTACTGACGAACTTGAGCCGGAACCGGATTTTATAAACAGTGGAGATGAGTTAGACTAGAAATAGTCTATATTGGGAGCAGAGTAACCGTCTCTGTGGTATCTAGTGTGAGGGAAAGGGTGCTAGGTACATTTTATAAAGGAATTATATATGGTATGTAGAGATCAAATTATACATTCATCAAAAGAGTTTTGGAATAGAAAAGTAGATAAATATATTTTTTTATATGAAGCAGAATACATAAGCCGAGATGATTTTAAACGCTTTATGAAAAATATGGGATTTGAAGAAGATACTTTGGAAAAACTTATAATGGAAGATGAAGTAATATGAACACAACAGAAAAGAATATTTATTCTCTAGTACCAGATATACGTAATATTATCACGCACGGCAAAGACACTATAGACTCGAACAATTTAAAAAAGTTTACAGCATCGCTTACCAAAGAGGCGGTGCGTTTTCTTGATCCGAAAGAACGTACTCGAAAGTCTTATCTTCGTATGTCCAACATAGGACGAGAAGATCGTAAGCTTTGGTACGAAATGAACTCCGAGCCTGTACAACATCCACCGGAGTTACTTTTAAAATTCTTTTATGGAAATATTGTAGAAGCTTTACTTTTATTTCTTGTCGCAGAAGCAGGACACACTGTAGAGGATGAGCAAAAAGAAGTAGAGCTAAACGGCATCAAAGGACACATCGATGCTAAGATTGATGGCTGTATCATAGATGTTAAATCTGCATCGAACAAAGGTTTTAAAAAGTTTAAACAAGGTACGCTTTTTGAAGAGGACGCTTTTGGATACGTTGGGCAGATTTCGGGATACATGGAAGCTGAAGACTGTGACGAAGGTGGTTTTCTTGCCTACGATAAAAGCAGTGGGGATATGGCTCTGCTTATGATAGATGAGCTTACCAAGATCGACGCATCGGCTCGTATCGATCATCTGAAGAAAGTTATGAAGCTTGACAGTGCGCCAGAAAGATGCTATGATCCCGTACCAATGGGTACAAGTGGTAATTATATTATTGATTTTCCTTGTCGCTATTGTGATTTTAAACTTGACTGTTGGAAAGATACAAACAAAGGCAAAGGATTGCGTAAGTTTAAGTATTCTAATGGAATTAAATATTTTACAAAGATTGTTGTTGAACCTAAAGTAGAGGAGTTATTTTAAAGTTGAATAATGCGAAATATGTCCAGACACACCAACCCTGTGACGACTGCGGTTCTAGTGATGCCCTTTCTGTTTATGTGGATGGGGGTACTCATTGCTTTTCCTGTAATACTACTCGTAAAGGAGAAAATATCGTGCCGTTTGACAACAATGTTGAACTCTCTCAAGGCTATTCAGACGCAATAAAGGACAGAGGTATTCGAAAGGATGTCTGTTTTCGCTACGGCGTAACGCTGTCTAACGATGGTAAACATATTTATCCATACTTTAGTAAAAGCAATTCACACGTTGCAAACAAAATAAGAAATAGTAATAAACAGTTTTTTACAGAGGGCAATATGACCGACTCTGTTTTGTTTGGTCAACAGATCTTTGGCAATGGTGGTAAATACGTTACCTTAGTCGAGGGTGAACTTGATGCTATGTCTGTCTATCAGATGTTTGACAGTCAGTGGCCCGTTGTATCTATAAGGTCAGGCGCACAGTCTGTAGAAAAGGACATTAACGACAACTATGATTTTCTTAACCAGTTTGATAACATTCGAATTTGTTTTGATAACGATGAAGTAGGGCAAGCTGCGGCTCGTAAAGCTTCAGAGCTACTGGCTCCGAAATCTTCTGTTATTAACATGAGATACAAAGATCCTAATGAGTATCTGCAAAAAAATGCAGTAGCTGAATTTAAACAGGACTGGTGGAACGCTACAACGTACACTCCTGAAGGCATAGTTTCTGGCACAGACCTGTGGGATGAACTGAACAAAGGTCCGGAAAAGTCTATTGCAACCTACCCTTACGCTGGAATGAACAAGTACACGTACGGAATGAGACCGGGAGAGCTTGTTACAGTCTGTGCAGGTACAGGAATTGGAAAGAGTGGCTTTCTAAGAGAACTTATCTATCATGTATTTAGTTCTACAGAGGAAAATCTAGGATTAATGTTTCTTGAAGAGTCTGTAAAGACTACTGCAAAAGCTTTGATGGGAATACATGGAAGTAAGCCTTATCACCTTCCTGACACAGAATATAATGCTGAAGAGTACCGTAAAGCCTTTGAGGACACTGTAGGCAGTGGGCGTATATTCTTCTTTGATCATTTTGGTAGTAACTCTATACAAAATATCATTGGACGTATTCGCTACATGGCAAAGGTTCTTAAGTGCAAGTACATTGTACTCGACCACATAAGTATTCTAGTCAGTTCGCAAGAGCATGGTTTTGATGAGAGACGTACAATTGATGAGTGTATGACTAAGTTACGTACACTTGTACAGGAGCTAGGTATCTGCATGATCATAGCGTCTCACCTACGTAGAGTATCAGATGGTTCGCATGAGGAAGGTAAGGAGCTATCTCTTAACCATCTGCGCGGCTCACATTCAATAGGTCAACTAAGTGACCTTGTTCTAGGCTTGGAACGCAACGGACAGGCTGACTGTCCAGTAGAGCGTAACACGACTAAGGTACGTGTGATCAAGAACCGATTTAGCGGTATGACTGGTTTGTGCAGTACGCTGTTCTTTGACAGCAAAACAAACCGTCTTCGCGAAGTAATGTCACACAACAATGAGCTAGTCTGATGCCTTTGCTTATGCAACAGATACTGTCTACACAGGACGTAGATATAAATAAAGGCACGTACTACGTCTTTCTAGACAACGATAAAAGACAACCAGTAAGTCAGGGCGCAGTCTTTCTTGCTAAACATGATAGAGGCATAGGACTACGTATTAAAAAGGCACCCGGAGATGAAGCGGGTGCTTACTGGACTGACGATGAGTTTAATGTTAATCGAGAAAAAGTAAAAAATGATATAGGAATGGTAGAAAACCTATTGCGCGATAATAAAGTAGTTGTTATAATTAAGTCAGACCTAGACGAATGTCGAGAGGATCGCTTTCTAGAGCTTTGCCCACGTTCCTACAAGTACTTTCGTAACAGTCTTGCAAAATGTTTAAGGATATATGGAACATGAAAGATATACCTGCTCATAGATTTAGATCGCGATTTGAAAGAAGGTTTGCAGCAGATCTTAAAGAACGGAGAGTACCCTTTGAATACGAAGAACACAAGTTTTCCTACCAACCTAAAATTAAGACTTATACTCCTGATTTTTTTCTGCCTGAGTTTGATTTATTTATTGAGACAAAAGGATTTTTTAATGCTGCTGATAGAGTAAAACATTTGTTAATTCAGCAGCAGCATCCGGATATTGATTTAAGGTTTGTTTTTATGAATCCATTTACTAAGATTAACCGTAAGTCCTCTACAACTTACGCTTCTTGGTGTCAGGAACACGGTTTTAGATTTGCAGAAGAAAGGATACCGAAAGAATGGATAAAAGCGAGTTCGAGGAAGAAACTAAAGACCTGAAACCCGGAAGAGTATACATAGTGTTACAAGACTCCGAGACAAAAGAAGACTTCGAAGAACACGGGTTTTTTAAAGTTATGATATTTGATACAACAGATAGTGAAAATTCGGCAGATGCGGATATTCAAAACAAATCCACATCGTTTGTCGTAGCCAACGGATTATTTTCTATTTTAGCTAACTCACCTATGTACGTTTTTGATGAGGGAGTTGATATGATAATGAAAAACTACTACGATAGCCTGTCCGAAAACTCATCAGAAGATAACCTTGTAAACTTTATGGAGTATAAAAAGAAGCCAAATGGACGACCAAATTAATCATCCTCAACATTATAACATGAACTCTTTAGAGGCTATTGATATTATCTCTGCCTCTATGACTGAACAGGAGTTTGCCGGATATTTAAAAGGAAATATTTTGAAATACATTATTCGTTATAAACACAAAGGAAACCCAGAGGCTGATTTAAAGAAGGCTGGCTGGTATCTTAACAAACTGATCGAAGAGGTAGAAGATGACATCAGATGAAATAACTTTGCCAACCAACTATCAATCCTTTATTCATATGTCTCGTTATTCACGTTGGCTGGATGAAGAACAACGTAGAGAAACTTGGGAAGAAACTGTAGACAGATTTCTAATGTTTATGAAAGAACATCTGTTGGACAATTATAAATACAATGTAAGTAATAAAGTATATACTGAGTTGCGTGACGGTATGCTTAATCTGCAAGTTCTCGGTTCTATGAGAGCTTTAATGACTGCTGGTCCTGCGCTGAAGCGTGAAAACGTAGCTGGGTACAACTGTTCTTATCTTCCTATCGACGCTCCTCGTTCTTTTGATGAGGCTCTGTACGTGCTTATGAATGGTACAGGCGTAGGCTTTAGTGTCGAGGAACAATACACTGAGAAGCTTCCTACTATTCCTGATGTAGAGTTTGAAGAGACAGAAGATCTTATTTCCGTAGCTGACTCAAAAGAGGGCTGGGCAAGAGGACTACGTGATCTTATTTCTTTTTTGTATACCAACCGTGTTCCTAAGATTGATCTGTCAAAGATACGCCCCGCTGGTGAGCGTCTTAAAACATTTGGTGGACGCGCTTCTGGTCCGGAGCCGTTGGAAGAGTTATTTATTTTTGTTATACAAACATTTCGTAAAGCACAGGGACGAAAGCTTACGTCGATTGAGTGCCACGATATCATGTGTAAGATTGGTCAGGTTGTAGTAGTAGGCGGTGTGCGTAGGTCCGCTCTTATTTCTTTGTCCAACCTTAACGATGAACGTATGCGTATGGCAAAGAGTGGTGAGTGGTGGGTAGATAATCAACAACGCGCACTTGCCAACAACTCTGTATGCTATACAGAAAAGCCTGACATTGGCATATTTATGAAAGAATGGTTATCTTTATACGAAAGCAAAAGTGGAGAACGTGGCATCTTTAATCGTGTTTCCGCGCAGCAAAAAGCCGCCTCGAATGGGCGGCGTGACGGTAACATAGACTTTGGAACAAACCCATGTTGTGAGATTATATTACAACCGTATCAGTTCTGTAATCTTTCAGAGGTTATCTGTCGTGCAGAGGATACGCTTGATACACTCCGAGAAAAGGTTCGACTAGCTACTATTCTAGGAACGTTTCAAGCCACACTAACTAATTTTAATTATCTTCGTAAACGATGGAAAGACACTACGGAAAAAGAACGGTTGTTGGGTGTGTCTCTTACAGGTATTATGGACTGTCCTGCTGTGTACAACGCAAGTGAGGGTACTCTTCAAGAGCTTCGGAACGTAGCTGTCAAGACCAACAAGAAGCTTTGTGAAGAGATTGGAATAGAACAGAGCGCAGCAGTTACGTGTGTAAAGCCGTCCGGTACTGTGTCGCAGCTTGTAGACGCTGCTTCCGGTATACACGCTCGACATAATCCGTACTACATTCGTACGGTACGAGGTGATAATAAAGATCCTTTAACAATGTTTATGAGAGAAAAAGAAATACCTAACGAACCAGACTTTACAGCGCCTGAAAGCGTTACGGTATTTTCGTTTCCTATGAAAAGCCCAGAAGGTGCAATATGCCGCCACGACATGACGGCAATTGAACAGCTAGAGCTTTGGCACAAGATTGCGGAGAACTATTGTGAACACAAACCATCCGTAACGATATCTGTCAAAGAGCATGAATGGCTAGAGGTAGGTACGTGGTGTTGGAATAACTTTGACGCCTTGTCAGGTATTTCCTTTTTACCATTCTCTGATCATTCTTATAAACAAGCTCCCTATCAAGACATCGACCAAACAATATACGAGGCAACGTTAAGTCAGATGCCGCCTGATATTGATTGGACAGAGTTACAGATGTTTGAAAGAGGCGATACGACTAGTGGCTCACAAGAGCTTGCCTGTACAGGCGGTGTCTGTGAGATTGTGGACATCGGAGCATGAAGCAGTCAGTTATCTCTCAAGTTAACGTAGCTCTAAGAGAAGACGGGAACATTGCGATTTCGTACAACAATGTTCCCGTTGGTGACTTGGAAAATTTATTTGAAACGGAGTATCCGGAGTATCCTTATTTATCTACCTTAAAAAATTATATGAAAGATTTAGATGTTATTACACAAGATTACTTAAACGCTATAGATAATTTAGGCATATCCGATTAACTTTTTTTACTGCTCTGTGCGGATACATACGCTCTAGCTTTACCCATTGCACGATTACCAAACCAAAACGCTATGATCGCACTGAAGATTGCTGCCGTCTCGTTGTCCCATGCCATTTGTATTGCTAATGTCCAATCTAAGTTTTGTGTAGCAATCATAGCATAGATGAGTGTGCCTTTGACAGAAGCAAACATTAAGAAGAAAAGGTAAGTAATGACAGGGCGCACAGAACCCCGCAGACTATTGATAAAAGGTCCAGAGTCGATGGTTCGATCATGTTCGTAAAGGCTCTTTGTTTCTTGTATTTCAGCTTCCGCATCAATTTCCTGAATACGTAATTCTGAAAGTTGTGAAGCGTATTTCGCTTTTGCCTCAAGCATTCGTAGCTCTTGCTCGTTTGCTTGTTTTTGTTTGAAGTACCCTAAAACTTCAGGTACAATAGAAGTACCAAAACCGATAAGTGTTCCGATAAGAGATATCATTTCTTTTTACTCATCCACGCAGACATGCCCATATAAGCGCCTACCACGCTTGCCATGCCTATGTAGAATAAGCCAAAGAGATCTGACAATGCTTTGATGCGACCATCTGGAAAGATAGGCAGAAATAGCAAGGCTGTAAAAATAATCATTACAATCATAGCGGTCCAAGCCATCTGTCTTTGAGAGTCTGTTTTCTCAACCTCCGAGATAGTTTTTATTTCTTCTACAGTAACGCTGCCGTCACCATCAACATCAAACTCATTGTACATAGCTTACTTCTCCCTTAGTGTACTTTTTCTCTCATCTTATTAAATAGATCCCACAAGCTTGTTATTTGCTTGTTTGCTACATCTTGCTCCGCTCTGAGTTGAACAAGTCTTTCTTGTTGATTTTGTGTCCAATCGATGTTTTTATCCAACTCTTTTCGTAGAATACAAACATCTTTTTGTAGTTCTGAAATTTGTTCTCTGCTTCTTGTCGCCCACACAATTAAAAACCCTATAAACATTATTTGATGCCAATGTGTAGATAACATATCAAGCATGTTATGTTTACTCCT
>VTLG01008235.1_pt1 | contig 14949 bp, 21 predicted proteins | sample 4694571 | NCBI WGS metagenome assembly VTLG01 (sample SAMN12604809, study PRJNA352737) | marine metagenome | biome: ENVO:00000447; feature: ENVO:00000209|ENVO:00000569|ENVO:01000036; material: ENVO:00002151; isolation source: viral sequences binned using virsorter ...
CCTCATGGAGATAGATTTGCAAGACCAGTACAAAGTCATATAACAGGTAAGTATGTAGAGATACCTATAGGGTTTGGTAAAGATGAATGGAATGTATTGCTTGATGGTTGGACATATTCAGGCATTTCTAACAATGACCCTGTTTTATCAGTGCTACAAGAAACAGGAGGGGAGTTTGCTGCTCCTTCAGACTTGTTACTAAGTGATGATGATTTTAAAGAACAGTTAAGATTAAATAACGAAGAACTTGCTGACTTAATTTATGAAACTGCAAGGTTTAGAAAAGGTACATTGCAATTAAGAATGTATGAAAAGATGGAAAGGTATATACAAAAGAATGACGCACTGGTACAACTTATGAGAGGTAATGGTTTAAAAATGGACTTAGCAGATATGGATATTAATATGAAGGCTGTTATTGCAGATGTTGCAGGAAAAGATATAAATGAATTAACAGAAAATGATTTTAGTAATACTGACAGAGTAAATCAAATGTATAACGCTAGAGAAGTATTAAAAAAAGGTTTACAGGAAATACATAATGATTACAAACAATCTGCTAAAAAATGGTGGATAAAGAATAGTAAAGTATTAGACCAAGAAAAGAGAGATAAGTTTTATAACGATCAAAATAGGAATAAAAAACTTTATAGAGGTATAGTAGAAGTAAGCACAAATAGCCTTTTAGAAGAATTTGCTGCCAAGTCTCTTATTAGTTAACAATGGCTACCAACACCACTAGTACAGTTACTAACCATACAGGAAACGGAACTGAAGTAAATTTTTCAATTAGTTTTAGTTACATTCTTACTTCAGATATAGATGTTACTGTTGCAGGAGTCTTAAAAACATTAGGCACACATTACACGATAAGCGGTTCTACAGTTACTTTTACAGTTGGCAATGTACCTGCTAATGGTGCAGCTATTAAGTTTCAGAGAGATACATCTATTGGTACAAAAGCTGTTGACTTTCAAGATGGTAGTGTACTTACTGAACAAGATTTAGATAATAATACAAACCAAGTACTATTTGCACAACAAGAGATTACAGATAAATTAGGTGGTATTGAAGAGGGAGCAACCGCAGATCAAACAGATGCAGAGATAAAAACTGCTTATGAAAATAACTCTAATACAAACGCATTTACTGATGCTTTATTATCAAAATTAAATGGAATAGAAGCAGGTGCTACAGGAGATCAGACTAATGCAGAGATAAGGGCAGCAGTAGAAGCTGCTAGTGATAGCAACGTGTTTACTGATAATGACCATACTAAATTAAATAATATTGAAGATAATGCTACCGCAGATCAAACAGCGTCAGAAATAAAAAGTCTTATAGCAGGTAGTCCTCTTGATGCTAGTCATCTTGCAGCAAACTCAGTTAATACAAGTGAACTGGTAGATGACTCTGTGACAAATGCCAAAATTGCAGATGCAGAATTAAAAACTCTGGCAACTATGCAATCTGGTACAGCTTCTAAATTAGCTGACAGTACATCTTTAACATCTGATATAGCAGACCTCAACCAGTTAGATGGTATGCAGAAGGCAACAACCATAACTGATGACGATACCAAGTTTCCTACAAGTGGTGCAATCGTAGATTATGTGGCTGCACAGTTAGCACCTATTGGTGGTTTAGAAGCAATAGCAAATGAGAGTTCTTTCCCTAATACACAACCACAATCAGGTGTAGTTATAAGTATTGCAGATGCAGGTGGTATGGCAGTAGCATCTGATGGAACAGCATCTGGTCAGACAGTAGGTGGCACAACAGTAAATATATCTGGTATCGCTACAAATTTTCGTGGTTCTAGTGTTTCAGCAGGTGTTAGATTTCTTGTTGTTTCTACAGGTGCAGGTCAAAACTATACATACCACAAAGCAACTTTAAGAGAAGATGATCTCGTAGGTCTTAGTGGAGATATAAATGATTTTGGAGAAAGGTATAGAGTAGGTTCTAGTTTTCCTACAACTAATAATGACTCTGGGGATTTATTTTGGCATACAACTTTAGGTAAGTTATACGTTTATAACGGAACTACAAGTGCTTTTGAAGAGACACAAAGTATTGGTAACTTCTTTATATCTACACTTAGCCCTGCATTTGATGGCAGCACACAAAATTTCACTCTTAGTAATGCACCTACAAATGCACAACAAGTATTACTAATAATAGAAGGTGTTTTACAAAAACCTAATGCTGGTACATCTACACCAACAGAAGGTTTTGCGTTAGATGGCACAACAGTTAAATTAGCTGCTGCACCTGCGGCTGGTGCAAGCTATCACGCAGTAGTAATGGGTACTACTGTAAACATTGGAACTCCAAGTGACAATACAGTAACAACAGCAATCCTACAAAACAATTCTGTATCATCACAAAAAATACAAGCTGATGCGATTACTACAGCTAAACTTGCAGATGATGCTGTAACCGCAGCTAAACTTGCAGTAGATGCAGTTATTAGCAGTAATATTGTTAACGGTGCAGTTGACTCAGATAAAATAGCTGATGCAACTATTGGTTTAGATAAATTAGTACATGGCACATCAAGTAATGATGGTAAGTTTTTACGAGCAAACAACGGAGCAGACCCAACTTTTGAATCAGCATCTTCCCCAGAAGTTTATGGATTTAATACAAATGCAGCAGGTAATTTAATCGTGACAACTACCAATGGTGGTGTGGACAATATATCTGGTACAGATTATGATAACTTTGAAGATGTTATTTTCGCAGCTACTGGTTTTACCTTTAGCATAAATGCAAATGGTAAGCTAATCGCAACTATCTAACATGGCAACTATTGATCTCGGCAAAATTAAATTAGTCTGGCGAGGTACTTACAACAACTCTACTGCTTATACAGTAGATGATATTGTTGAATTTACAGACTCAGGTATAACGTCAACGTATATTTGCGTTGCTAACTCTACAGGTAATAATCCTTCCAGTGGTGGTACAGCACACGCTAGTTGGAACTATATGGCAAAAGGTGTAGTAGACCCTATACCAAGTCAATCTGGTAACGCTGGAAAAGTTTTAAAAACCAACGGATCAGTATTAAGTTTTGGTTCTGGTTCACTTATAGAACGAGTTTATCATTGGTGTGATGACACACAAGTATGCCAAACTGGTAATGCTAGTGGAAGTGGTACTGGAGCTAATGTTTTTACATATGAGATTACAGCTAAAACAGATAACCCTATTTATAGATTAGATTGGTCTTTCTTCTGGGGTAATAGTGGTCAACCAGATAGTAATGAAATACACGCTATTGCAGGTGTATTTAAACACGCATCTAATACTGGGCAATCTAACTTAGCGTATGGATTTGGCTTTAAGGGCGGTACTAGAGCAAACGCAACATTTCGCTCACAAACACATGACTTTATTTTATATGATTCAGATGCTGGAACTGCTTCAGATGGTGAGACAAGTTGGAGCGCACAAATGAATCATGTATCAGCTTTCGGTAACATTGCTACTTTTGATACTGGTTCAATCGGAAAATGTGGCGATGCTGGCACACAATCTGTTTCAGCAGGGGATACATTATATTTAAGAGCTTGGATTGGTTCTCATAATGATGGTTGTTATGGCAGAACATATGGTCAAACAAGTCACATGACCAAAGCCCAAGTTATTCTTACAGAATTTAATTCATCAGGACAGTAATTATGACAGCATCTAGAATTTTGGCTGAACAAAATATCCAGTCACTTATAAAATGGAAATGGAAGGCAGACAGTATTGTTGTATATAAAAGTGGCAACTGGCATATACAACAATGGTTAAGTCCATCTATTACACAACCATCTACTGACGAGATAAAAGCAGAAATTTCTAATTATCAAAAAGAATTAGATAAAACTTATTATCAAGAACAACGTAGACCAGAATATCCAAGTGTAAAAGAACAGTTAGATTTACTTTGGCACTCTATAGATGCTGACGCAGACTTGAAAGTCAAACTGGCTGGTTTCTATAATGCTATTAAAGCTATTAAAGATAAATACCCTAAGAGTTAAATCATGCCATTAACACAAGTATCATCAAGGGCTATCGAGGACACCCTGAGATATGTCTTAGGTGCTAGTGGTACAAACCACTATACGTTTACAGGTAAAGGTCTTAATGGTGCAGTAAATGACCCTACGTTAACTCTTAGCAGAGGTCATACTTATATTTTTGAAAATAGAAATAGTAATGGCGCACACCCTTTTTATATAAAAACCAGTATTGCTAACGGTGGTACTAATGATGCCTATAACACAGGAGTAACAAACAATGGTGGTGCAGGTGGTACAGAGATAGTATTTACAGTACCGCATGATGCACCTGACACCTTGTACTACCAATGCAGTTCGCATATCAATATGGCAGGGCAGTTAAATATAGCAGGGTCGGTAGCAGATGGAAGTATAACTGAATCTAAATTAGCTGATGATGCAGTAACAGCAGATAAGTTAGCTAACTCGATTAACTCAGCTATAGCAGCAAATACAGCTAAAGACCTTACAGCTTTAAGTGCTAGTAATCTTACGTCAGGTACAGTTCCAGATGCAAGGTTCCCTGCTACGTTACCTGCTGCTAGTGCAGCTAACCTTACATCAATACCTGCTGCTAACTTAACAGGAACATTGCCAGCCCTTAGTGCAACTAATTTAACAAACGTACCTGCTGCAAATATTACTGGCAATTTACCCGCAATAGATGGGTCATCATTAACAGGAATATCAACAGGTGCTAACCCTAATCTTATAATTAATGGGGCAATGGAAATACACCAACGCCCTGATGGTACATATTCATCAACATTAAATGGTTATGCAGAAATTGATAGATTTCATATTTGGGCAAGCAATGCTGGTAAATTAAATTATGAAAGGGTTACTGAAGCTCCTCCTCAATTTGAACATTCATTTAAAATCACTTCAAATAGTGCCTACACACCGACATCAGGTAATTATTTTTATGTTGGACAAAAAATAGAAGGTCATAATTGGAAACATTTACAATTTGGTTCTTCTAATGCAAAAACAATTACTATATCTTTTTGGGTTAGGTCTAGCATTACTGGTACTTGGAGTGGAATTGTAAAAAATAATGAACAGAATAGAACATACCCTTGGGAATATACAATTTCTTCAGCTAATACTTGGGAGAAAAAAACAATAACAGTAGCTGGCGATACAGGTGGAAATTGGAGAACTGATAATGGTGCTGGTGCTTGGATATATTTTTGTATTGGTAATCACAGTAGTTCTTATCTTGGTTCAGCTAATTCTTGGCAAGCTTCTAATCTTATCGGAACTACAGGGTCAAATAGTCTTGTAAACACTAATGGTGCAACGTGGTATATGACAGGATTAAAAGTTGAAGAAGGTAGCTCGGCAACAGATTTCCAATTAAAATTGTATGACGAAGAATTAAGAAGGTGTCAAAGATATTTTTATATGCACGCTTTTGGCGCGTATGTGTATCAACCTAATACACCTGATAGCACTCCTATGGGAAACTCCGCAAGATGGACAAATGTTTCACATTATGGAATGATATATTTTCCTGTTCAAATGAGAGCGCACCCCTCTTTATATAAATCACTTGGTACTGATAGATTACTTCATTATGCTGGTGGAAATTCCCAAGGTTTTAATGATGTTTCTACCCAAGACTTTGGTATTAATGGTTCTATTATTAACTATGTTAATTCATTAGATAGCAGCGAACAAGCAGGGTGGGTACAATTAAATAATAATAATGCCTATGTTGGTTTTGATGCGGAGCTTTAATTATGACTTATAAATTATTAAAACATCAAATAACAGGAAAAATAATAGGAGTAATAAAAACTGAATGGGAAAAAACAGATTCAGAAACAGGAGAAAAAACTTGGTTGAAGATTGACATACCAATGTCTGAAGATAATAGGCATTACCAAGAATACCTTTTGTGGGTAGCAGAAGGAAATACAGCCGACCCTGCTGATTAGTGGACATACCAGAAATTAATCTGCCTGATACAGATTATATTCTTGTACCGCCTAGAACAATTTTTTATCCACCTGTGGCAGAGATTCCATATCTAGACCCTGTACTTCTTCCAAGTCTGGAACAGGTAGAGTCGGGTTTGGGAGGTCAGGAATCTTCTGCTGAAGAAGAAAAAGCATCTTCAAAGGAGGAAGCGTTAGAAGTAACACCAGAGACAATACCGACAAACCTGCCAAACACCAAAGAAACTTTATCAACTGAAGAACCTGTAGCTACATTCAATATACCATTTATAAACTATGAATTTCCAGTACCCTCGCCAGAGGTAATTGCATCAAGTGTAATAGCATCTGGTGTTAGTGCCACAGCAGCTATTGGTGGTTCAATGATTTTACAAAGCGTTGTTAATCAACTTAAGAAAGTAATGACAAAAATATTTAAGAAGGTACTTAAGAAAGAGATTGCAGATAGAAAGAAATAAGATATACTATTAACAAGTCTTAATTAAGGGCTGATCTTTGGGGACTTTTTTTAAGACTTTTCAAGGCGAGTGTACCTGCTTGATCTCTCTTAAATATTGTGGGAACTTTCTTTAAGATGAACTCAAGATTCCGTCAATGCCCTTGCAGTGGTCAACGGATTTATGAAACGAACACAAGTGGGAACTTGTTTAATTCGTAACTCCTCTACAGAGCGTTACTCGCCTTTAAATTTTTCAGGATTAGCTCGAACATAACTCCTAATATTTATTACGTCATTGCAGATATAAGCAAATTCTGATTTAGGATTAATCATATAGCCACTAGCGTGGAGTTGTGAACACTTTAAAACTCTCACTAATTGCTTATCATGGACTTGCTTGTCTAGTTCTTCTTTGGCTAGGTCTAGCTTTACTTTTGCTAGTTCAGAACACGTTTCATTATTAGTTCCTAGAGGTATCATAAAACTCATTTGTATTCCCCAACCTTCATTAATGCTATATGTCTCTTCTCCCTGTGCATCATTCCCTGTATAAAAAGGAGTTACAGCCATAGTAGGTTGACTACAAACTAAGTTTCCGAACTGCAACTTGCCTGTCATTCCATTATTAACATTCATATTCTGATTGATAATACTAGAATTACCAACAGCATTAGGTTGAGCCTGTACGTTTGTATCGCCTTCGGCTCTTGCTTTATTACTGACTAAAGACAGACAAAGAAGTGATAACGCTAGTAGTCGTAATCGTATCATTCTGTGTAATTTCTTCTATTTTAGTTCCTGATGCTCTAGTAGTCACACTTAATGACCAATCATCAGTAGCAGTATTAGGAGTAAAAATTGCATCTGTAGCTGTTATTCCTCCGCTAGAAGCACTTGTAACAGCAATATTTGAAGCTTCCCAAGTTTCCAGAGCAGACCCATATTTCTGAGTAACTATAGACCTTGTAATAGTCTGAGTAGTATTTTCAGTTCTATTGCTAGAGCCAGTTGACCACGTTGGCACTCCGTTTGCATAACAAGGAGCAACTAAAAATAAACCTAGTAAGAGTAGCTTTTTCATTTGATGCCAACTTTAGAGTTCTTATTATCTACTATAGTATCTTTTTTCTTTTTTATCTGAAACCCTAGTGAAGCAGTACTGGCTGAAAAAATACTTGCAATAAATGTCGGGTCAAAATCTACTATCTTTTTACCAGATGGCGGTTCCCAATATGAAAGTGTTAATAACGCTGCCGACCACAAAAGTACGCAAACTTTTACAATGGTTTCGACTTTACTAGGTTCTTGTTCTTCCATAGAAGTGCAAACTCTTGTCTAATACTAACAATGTAGCTATGTTTGGAAAGTAACACAATAGTTATTATGCTAAAAATTTTAAAACCAATACTACTAAAATTCTTTACCACTACTGCTGTGAAAAGATTAGTAGTTGATCTGCTTAGAGCAATCTGTAAACAGACTAGCAACACGCTAGATGATCGTGCTGTGGATATGTTGGAGCAACAACTATTCCCAAAACTGAACTGATATGAACAACAGAGAATTTTTTAATGTTCTTATTGGTAATCCTCCACCTGAAATAGAACTGGAAATAGAAATTAAATGCAGGGAGGTTAAAGAACTACCAGACTTTGTTATTAAAGACTATTGTTGTGACCTTGTAAAACAGATAAGACTACAAGATATGTTGCTAATGGCATCACTTATAAAAATTTCTGAAGCAGAAACTAGGAATTATCATCTTGAGAGAGAGCTAAGACAATATAGAAAGATACAAAAACAAGGATTACTAGGTAAAGTTAGGTATGTATTGTTTGGCAATAGAGCTAAAAAGTGATTATATTAAACAAAAAAGCTAGTAATTATGGATAGAAATTTAAAATTACTAAAAACCATACACTATGAGTTGGCTAAACATATACTTGATCTGATAAAAAGTGGCGAAGCAAAGGCAGGAGACTTAAACGTAGCTAGACAATTCCTAAAAGATAATGGTATCGAGTGTATTCCTGTAGAAAATAGCCCAATAGAAGACCTTATGACCAATTTACCAGACCTAGAGACTATCCCTCCTAGCGAATTATAATTGCAAGAACTACCAGAAAAGCTACTTGACTTTAGATATTTCTTAATAATTACTTGGAGACATCTAAACCTACCAGACCCTACACCTGTTCAGCTAGATATAGCAGAATATCTACAACATGGGGCTAGAAGAAAGATCATACAGGGGTTTCGTGGTGTAGGTAAGAGTTGGATTACAAGTACTTACGTTGTATGGCGACTAAGGATAGACCCACAACTAAAATTTCTCGTGGTATCTGCCAGTAAAGACAGGGCTGATAACTTTACCACTTTCACTATGCGTCTTATAAACGAGATGCCTATACTAGCCCCACTAATCCCCAGAGATGACCAGAGAAACAGTAAGGTAAGTTTTGATGTAAGACCTGCTAGTGCCGATCACGCGCCCTCCTGCTCCTCTAAAGGGGTCTTATCGCAGCTTGCAGGGAGTCGTGCTGATGAAGTTATAGCAGATGATTGTGAAGTGCCTAACAACAGCTTTACGCAGCCTATGAGAGACAAACTAGGCGAAGCTGTAAAAGAGTTTGAAGCGATACTAAAACCAAATGGAAAGATTACTTTCCTTGGTACGCCACAAGTAGAGAACAGTTTGTACCTGACGCTAGAAGAACGTGGCTATGAAACACGAATATGGACAGCTAGATACCCAGAGCTAAAAAACAACTACGGAGATCGCCTTGCTCCACGCCTTGCCAAAAATTTATCAGAAGGAATTGTAGAACCTAAAGACCCTGTTGACCCTATAAGATTCTCAGCCATTGATCTAATGGAGCGTGAAGCGTCTTATGGGCGTTCAGGGTTCAATCTACAGTTTATGCTTGATACAACCCTCTCAGACCAAGATAGATACCCCTTAAAAATTAACGACCTAGTAATTATGTCGGTCAATAAAGAATATGCACCTGAAAAAGTTATATGGTCTAACTCTCCTGAGTATGTAATTACTGATTTACCCTGCGTTGGATTCAACGGAGATAGGTATCATAGACCTGCACAGGAGTTCGGAGACTACATTGAATACACAGGAAGCGTAATGTTTGTTGACCCCTCTGGTACAGGAAAAGACCAAACAGCTATATCCTGTGTAAAGATGCTAAATGGTAACTTATTCGTTACAGAGTGCTTCGGTTTGTCGGGAGGTTACTCCGATAGAGTCCTAGAACGCATTGCTAGAACCGCAAAAATCAATAAGATTAACACAATAATCGTAGAACAGAACTTTGGTGGCGGTATGTTTTCACAATTACTAAAGCCTTTTCTAATGACTTACCACCCTTGCGAGATAAAAGACGTGCGAAATACCAAAACTAAAGAATTACGCATAATAGATACCCTAGAACCTGTAATGAACTCTCATAGACTAATAATCGACCAAAGAGTTATAGAAAATGACTTCAGATCAAACCCTGATGAAACTCCTGAAAGAAGACTTAAACTACAACTTGCTTATCAACTTAGTCGTATCTCTAGAAACAAAGGTTCTCTAGTACATGATGACCTTTGTGACTCACTTGCAGGTGCAGTTGCCTACTGGACAGACTATATGGCTCAGACAGAAGACTTGAACATATCCAAACGTAAAGATGAACTCCTAGCTGTACACCTCGATAACTGGGGTTCTCTACTGAATAACACCATATCCCAATCCGCTATGGGTATGACTCCTCAACAGATAAGAAATTCTAATGTATCTGATGATGGTTTCATAAGCGGAGCTTATTAGGTTGCACTATAGGAGATACCTCGCAGTTCTCACATTAAGATTACACTAGGATTTTCTGAGTGGCGTCTATCCATCTCGTACAAAGATTTTCCTGTGTAATCTTATCCAGAAAAAAATTTGGCGAAAAAATCTGAAGACCTTTACACTCTCTCGGTCTTGTCGTTACCCCCTATAGATTTATTTTTTTTCTTTTGATTTCTTGAGAAATAGTCTATAAATAAGTCAAAAGTGCTGCTATCACTAGAGTTTGAGAATATTACTACTATTCTTGAGGCTCTTTGTCGGCCAAAATTTCTAGCTTGTATTTATTTTTCTTTTTAATCGGTATGGGGCATGGGTCAAAAGAAATATATAAGGGTCTAGGAGATACAAAAGGGGGAATAAAAAAATATATATATATATTATTTATATTAATTACTTGACATACTGAATACAGTATGCAATATTGGTAATGTACCTTGAAAAATAAATACTTGGATTGGCGGAGCTATTGGGCTGTCACTTGCGTCAGGCACGCTCTCATACTGATACGAATTAAGGTCGGGTGGGAACTGAGGTCACGCTCCTCAAGAAGAGTATTTCATAACTGTTAACTGCAAACTGGCAAGGCTCACTAGTTAACAGATAAACCTGAAGGTTTCTAGGAGAGCTTTCGAGCTTTCCTTGAAGCACTCAATGCTTCATTCTTTACCACAAAAAACCATGACTATTTCACAAAAACCAAGAGTAAAAGTTGAAGAAGAAATCCTTAATGATTTCATGAGGATTCTTGAAGAGAACAAAGATTCTCGCAATCCATGGAGCAAACCATGGAATCCTAGCTCTTCGGAAGGCCACATTAATTTCCTTACTGGCAATCGTTATCAGGGCATGAACGTAATTATCTTGGAGATGTATCAATTCTCTAAGGGTTATGAGTTGCCTTGTTGGATAGGTTATCAGCAAGCTAAAAAAGAATTTAATTGTGTGCCTAGAAAAGGGTCTAAGGCTGCTCGCATAGTCAGGCCAAATCCAATACGGATTGATGCCAAAGATGACAACGGCAACCCTATTCTTGACAAAGAAGGCAACCCTGAGTTTTACATGAAAATGACATTCAAGGGTGCAACTGTTTTCAATATCGCTGATCTAGTAGGACTTGATGACAAAGCTCAAGAAAAGCTAGACCAAAAAATTGCAAGCTTCAAGACTAAGTGTGTTGAAAATGCAAGGCCACTTGCTGAAAGATGCAAGGCTGCTCATGATCGTTTAATGATCTTCAAAGATGAGCTAGAAGGCGGTCTAAATCATGGCTCAGATAGAGCTTATTACAGGCACGATCTTGACTCAGTGACAATGCCAAACAGGGAAGACTTTAAAACTGATGAAGGTTATCTCGCAACACTGGCACATGAGTTTTCTCATGCGACAGGTCACAAGTCAAGAACTAATAGAAAGTGGTTAAACAACTACTCTCAATACAGACCTCAAGAGGAGCTTGTAGCTGAGTTCTCAGCAGTCCTAATCTCTAACAGATTACAGATTACCTGCGATACTCAAAACCATGCTTCATACCTTGGGGGCTGGGCTTCAAGAATCAAAGATTCTAAGAATCCAGCACAAGAGTTATTCAAGGTCTTTGCATACGCTTCCAAGGCTGCTAATACAGTACTTGGCGAAGCTTAATCAAGAAGGTTTCTAGGAGGGCTTCACAGCCTTCCTTGAAGCACTCTCGCTTCATTCTTTATCAAACAAAAACCATGAATTTATTTGACGCAGTTCCGCACTTTGTAAAACAAGAATTACAAGGTGTTGATATAGATGAACTCTCAAGGTTTGAATACTTAAAAATTCTTACCTATATTGAGACTCTTGTATGGGCTGAGATTTCTATTACACCAAATCGTTTTAATAGAAATCAAGTTCTAACAATGATTCAAAACGCTGCTAATTTAATTGCAGAAAATCCTAGTAAGTTCAATGAACTATTAGGTTAATTCAAATCAAACTTTACCAACTTAAAAACCATGTCTCAAGAAAAATCAAAGTATGTAATCAGAGTGTATTACAAAGACAGTTACGGAACTCGTTACTGGTATGTAAAAGATCAAGAGCAAGCAAACTTAATCAGCACTCTTACAGGGAAAAAAACTATTGATGAAACAGATATGAGAGCCTTAACAAAACTAGGCTTCTTCATCAATCAAACAATGGAAGATACGCTTCCTTCTTTTGCTTAATCTGACTCTCTCTTGGAGGGCTTCCGAGCCTTCCATGAGTGACTCATTTCTCACTCACTTTTAACCTTAACGATAGGAGATTAAGTACTATGTACTACGGAAGAATGGGGAACAAAGTTCCCTTCTTAAATTCAACTGTGACCTTGGGTCACAAGTCGGATAAGATTCCCAAAGATGACAAGACGTTTTATTTCTACCCTTGCATCAAAGTTCATCAAGCTTTAACAAGTAAAAGATGGACAGCTACCTTTGTTAACTATGGGGCTGACAACATAGTTAGTAAAAAGAAAAATGATGAGTCTTTATCTGACTTTGAAAATGCTAAACTTGTTTGCTATCAGTTGATGGCTAGACAAACTAAGTATAAGAATAAGCGAGGGCTAATCATAGGAGCAGGATACGACTACGACTATTGGTACTTCTTAGTTGAGACAATAGACGAGAGTTGACTTCTTAGTTCTATTCGGGCATACTGTATTCAGGTATGCCCTTTTTCATACCCACCAACCAACCAAAACACAGGAGGAAAATCTAATGGTTGACCACGATTACAGAGATGACATCAGACAAATTGATGATGGTCTTATTGGTATCCAGATAACCAAAGAAAATGCTAAAGACATTTCTAAAATCTGGGAAGCTCTCAAGTCTGTACCTGCCCCAAAGAAGGGGGAAGTATGGAAGAACAGAGGAGAGATGTCTTGACAAGATCAAAGCACGCAACCCTTATGGAGCTTGATTGTATTCTCCATAGGGCTGCACTTCTTACCGATAGAAACTTCACTATCATTTTGCCCTCTGATGAGGAGGGCAATCTCTTACTTGATGAGTCTATTGACCATTACAAAGAAGAGATTATTAAAACTATTAACCAAATCAAAACGGAGGAACTTTAAAATGCACAAGTCTGAAACTGTACACGTCTTTCCTGAAGATCATTTTGAATCTTTAGAATTTGTATGTCTTGAAGATGGTATCTTTGATGACAGATCAATAGGATACATCTCAGCAACTGACATAGCAGGAGATGAGGTTCATCTTCCTAACGTCAAGAGTCCTGCTGTTGTAAAATTCTTTGCTGATTTCATAGAGCTTGACAATGTGTTAAGAGAAAAGGACAAAGGCAATAGAGCAACCGAAGAAACTATGAGTTACCTTAGAAAAATTCATAAGAAGATTGATGGTTGGATAAAGCAAGAGAAGGAGGACAAGTAATCTATGGCTGTTTGTCCTAACAAAGAATGTCGAAGTACTAATACAAAGTATTTAGATACAAGACATAGACAGGAAAGCAGAGCAACAAAGAAACCCTATACCTACAGGTCTAGGGTTTGTTTGTCTTGTGGTCAACGCTTTGCTACCAGAGAGTATTCCATTCAAGACCTGATCGACTTCGGCAAGAAGGGATACATGGAGATGATTGACGACCTAATTAAAAACAACTAACCAAAAGGAGACAATGAAAAACAAAGTACCAACACTCAAGGAAGCTGCTTTCATAACCTACAAAAGGAGAAAGAACGGAGACATCTCAGCTAAAGATTTTCTCAATAGTATGAGACATAATATCCAAGCTCTTGGAAACATACCTGTAAATAAAATAACTACAAGTATGATTAGCAAGATGAATGACTTCAACAAAGCAAGACCCAACTGTGAAGAGGTAGTCAATAAAAAGATGGGGCATCTCAAGTTAGTACTTGATGATTGCAAAGATGATGGACACTTAACAATGCCTGAGTTTCCCAAGCCATTGAAGGTAAAGAAAAACAAGAAGGTTCATTACCTAACAAATGACATGGAAACTGAGCTATTGGATAAGGTCACAGAGCTTGGTCATCATGAACACAGAGATGTATTCAAGTGCTTGATTGATCTAGGGTGCAGGGTCATGGAGCTACTCACTCTTGAAAAAAGATTTATTGACTTTGAAAGAAATCAAATTACATTTCAATACAGGAAAAACGGAAGGCCAAATACTGTACCAATGAGTAACAAAGTAAGAGAAATTATCAAGCCATACTATGACAAGTGCAATACCTTGGACTATGTATTCGACCATAATTATTATTGGGCTGAGAGTGTGTTCAGTAAGGTCAAGAAAGAACTAGGTTATCAGCAACACAAGTGGTATAGGATACATCTCTTTAGAGATACCGCAGGGTCAAGATTAGTACAGCGTGGAGTACATCTCCTGATCGTCAGAGATTGGTTAGGTCATGAAGATGTAAAGATGACCGAGAAGTATTCTCATCTTGCCCCTAACTCTATGCACTCAGTAGTGGAGGTATTGAACTAATGAAGTTTACCGATAGCCAAATCTTTTTTATCAATGACTCAATTAGAAAAGAGTTAAATGAACAAGAAATATTTTTAAAATATTTAACTGATTTAGCACAAAAAGAAAATGATTTAGCAAAGAAAAATAAGATCAATA
>VTLG01001270.1_pt1 | contig 14947 bp, 17 predicted proteins | sample 4694571 | NCBI WGS metagenome assembly VTLG01 (sample SAMN12604809, study PRJNA352737) | marine metagenome | biome: ENVO:00000447; feature: ENVO:00000209|ENVO:00000569|ENVO:01000036; material: ENVO:00002151; isolation source: viral sequences binned using virsorter ...
TGAGTTGCTTGTAATCTTCCACATTCTTTTGAACAAGCATAGTGATCCTCTCGTATAGGTTTAAAAGTCTTTTTACATATAGTGCATTCCTTATCAGAGAATCTATTTCGATTCCTCATTGCTATATTCTTTGCACGAATTGATTTGTGAATCTTATAACAGTGATCCGTACAGAATCTACTTCTAAGACCCTTTAAAACTTTTTTACATATATGACATTCCTTTACCATAGCTAACAATCTCCATTTGTTTTTCTACGTTTATTAAGCTGGGCAATTAATTCATCAGCTTTGTTTAATTGATCCTTCTTCTCCTTCAGAAGAATTTTCTTAGTTGATGAAAAATTAAGTTCTGCTCTTAATGCTCTAATTTCATCAACCAAAAGATAAATTGCTTTTTCCAGTTCACTCATATTTTTTCAAGAGAAGACTTTAAGTCCCTAGCTTTCTCCTGACATAGCTTTTCTGCTTCTTCTAATACTTTTTGTGCCATATCCTGATTTAATATATGGCAGACAGCAGTATGATTTGCTTCTGGAACTGCATTTGCTACTTCTTTGAGGGACACCCCACAAGTCCTCATTTTTTCTCTAAGATTCATTTTCTCCTTTTTTTAATAAGTTATAAGTTTCTACTTGACTATTCATAAAGTATACCTTTAAATAACTATGTTGGTTATTATACCATATATATTTTGATTATCAATACTAGATATTACAAAATATATTATTTCTTTAATATTTCTAATGGAGAGGGATTATGTTATTTGAAATTAATAAGGGTAACACTTATGTTTTTAACAATTCTGAAGCAGATAAACATACTGTATCAGAATTAATAGATAGATTTGAGGATGAATATTTGATACATAAATCAAGATCATCTCAAATTAATATTTCACAACAATTAATTTTCTGGAAGAAAAAATTTGGAACAAAAAGGCTTTCTGAAATGGAAACAAAAGAGGGAAGTCTTGAAATACTTAAAGCAAGAGATTCCCTAAAATCTTCCAATCGAGGAAACTCTACATTGAATCGTTACCTTGCTGCTCTCTCAACAGTTTTTGGATGTGCCGTTAAAGATTTAATGTGGATGGATAAAAACCCTTGCTCTCGATTGAGAAAAAAACCTGAGCCTAAAGGTAGAATAAGATTTCTCTCAAAAGAGGAAAAGACAAGGTTACTTTCAAATTGTGACCAAGACCTACACGATGCAATAATGATCTCTCTATTAACTGGAGGAAGGAAGAATGAAATTTGGTCATTAAGATTTGATCAAATAAACTGGAATAAAAATTTTATAACCTTCATAGAAACTAAAGGAGATAAACCTCGTTCTATCCCTTTAGGATCAATAAGAAAAATATTAACTAGGAGAGTTAAGAATCTTCAGTTATCTGCATGGGTATTCCCTGCAAAATCATTAAGGAAGCCAAATAATTTTGAGAAGTCTTGGAAGACTGCACTCCGAAAATCTAAAATAAAAGATTTTACTTGGCATGATTTGCGACATACGTTTGCTAGTTATGCGGTTATGAATGGAGTTCCATTAAAAACTTTATCAGAATTGATGGGTCATTCTGATATAAAAATGACTATAAAATATGCTCACCTAGCAGTTACACACTTAGAAGATGCAATGTCTTTGGTTGCTGAAGAGTTAGGAGGAACAGAATAAAAACAATTTCAATGTAAAAAAATGGTAAAAAAATTATTGTAAAAGACCGCCACCTCCAAGCATCTGAGCTTGAGTATTTGTTAATGCTCCTGTGAGGAGTCCTCTATTAATTAAACTTTGGCTAAACTCTTTTTCATCTTTTTTCTTTACCTCTTTAATAGGCTCAATTACTTTACTTCTTATATTTTGCCCTCCCTTTGTATTTAATAACTCACCCATTTCCTTATTTATTGCTGCTTCACGATTACCAGCTAATTTCCCTGCAACTATTCTTCCTCCAGTTATTGCAACTTTTCTAGGTAGTGACCCTCCAGTAGATACAAAGTTTGTCATGTCTTGTGCAAATCTCATTAAGTTCGCTGATGTATCTGATCTAGGCATCATTGCAGTATTTGATTTGTGCATATCAGATAATGCTCTTAATCTATTAATAAATTCTTGAGTTTTTTCTGAATCGCCAAATAGTATTTCGTGTTTTTCTCGTGCTTCTGGGTCAAGCATTTTCTTTGAAACATTTGATCCTTCTGCTTTCAATTTATTCATATTTGTAACTGCTTCAGTAGATGCTCCTAATCTATATAAATCTTTTTCTGCTTGAGATTTTAGATTATTAAATTCAAATCTCATTTTTGCAGCAGATTTACTAGAATATGCTTTTTCTCCAAGTTCCAATGCTCTATTATTGTCCATCCCTTCAGACCATATTGACCTAGCTATTTTGTAAGGAGATTGCCCTACTTCAATTAGAGATTCAGATGGGTCTAAAAGTGCAAGTGCATTTGGATTTTGAGGTTGAGGTTGTGGTTTTATTGCAGTAGAAGCATCTGTAATATCAAGCATCTTATTTTTGAGCTTAATTAAATTCCGTCTTTTATTCCCTTTTGAAGTATCTATTAAATCATCTAAAGATCGTTTCACATAATCAACAACTGCAACAGGCATATTCCCATAAGGCATCTCATCTGGGAGAATTGCTCTTCCCCTAATCTCTTCAGGAAGTAATTCTAATTCTTGTTCAGCAAGGTCTTTTGCCCCTTGATAAAGATTCCCCTTCCCTGTTGTTTTATCTATTGTCCTTATAACACTATCTAACTCAGCATTATTAATTGGAGGGAGTGAATATGCTTGATCGTAAAAAGGTTTTGCATCCGTTTTCATTTTTAAAAGAATATCATCTTTTAATTGATCTGAACCTAATTTATTAAATCCTAATCCTTTTTTAAATGTTTCAGTTGTTAATTCTCTATTTGCAGCTAAGTCTTCTTCTAATCCTGCTCTAACAATAGTTTTAGCCTCTCCTCTAGCATTTATAGCATCTTTTGCAGTCTGCTGAGTATTTGCTCCTCCTAAATTAGCTGTTCTAGTTTGATCTCCTAATCCTAAATCTTCTAATTCAGTTAATTTTGCTTCTGGGTCAACTCTGTCAAGATTAAAATCTTCATCAATTCTTTTTAAAGCAATATCCTTTGCATCCTCATTAGTAAATATGGATTTGACCTTACTAGCTGCCTTACCTAACCCATGCAGCCCTCTACCTGCTACTGTAGCGAGTGTACCCCCAATTCCTCCTAGACCTGATCCTGATGTTACATCCTGATCTGTATTATAAGCATATAATGCACCTTCCCCAATACCAGTTCCTACATTTACAGCAAGGTCTTTCCCAAAATTTCCTATAGCTGATCCTCCTGTAGTAGCAGCAAGTTTAGGAGCAACTTTATATAACCCTCCAACAACCCCTGCTCCAGTAGTCATTGCACCAGCAATATTCCCTACTGTACTGGTAATAGGATTTGCTTCCTGATAGTCTGCACGTTCCTGTGCAATTAACTGCTTCGTATATTCAAGTTCATCTTCACTAGGTAATTCTATTCCATCGTTATTTATTATTGCAGTTAAATATTTATCTACTGTATTTGAAAAACCAAATGTAAGACCATCTGCTACCTCCCTAAAATAACCTTTTGTTACCCCCCATAGAGACTTTGGATTACTTTTTCTAACAGCAATAGTAGCATGGTTGACTGTTGCTTTTTTGAAATCCTCCTCAGTCCATCCCTTATCTCTAATATATTGATTTAGTCCTTCCTGAGTATATTTTTCAGGTTTTGTAAGTCCTAAACGAATTTTGGCAAGGAGCTTTTTGAAAGGCATCTTTTTTTCTTTTTTTTCTTTAGCCATTATTCCTCCTCATTATCTAATAATACAGTTTGGTTAATTTCTCCATATTCTTTATTAATGGGTTTTTGATTATCACCCCCCTCAAAGGTAATTTTTCCATTACTATAACGAGGAGTAATGTTAAAAACTTTTGGATTATAACCTGCTTCTTCTGTAAACATATTTTTTGTTATAGATACATTATACTGTGCATCTTTCAGTAATGTTTGCAGTTTTTTCCTCACTGAAGTTAAAGTATCTTGTGGTGAGGGGAATAGGGATTCAGTAAATCTTAATTCTCCGTCTGTCATCTGTGACCCAATCAACTCATGTCTCTTAGTCAAAGATGCCATAGTTGCTAAAGCCTTAAACTCTTGATAAAATTCATTCTTAAATTTCTCTGTAACTCGACCCCAAACAAATCCTGTTCCACCTTCTACTTCTGAACCAACTTTCTCGTCTTCAAGTAAGTTTAGTGCTTCTTTTGCATTTTTTATTACAGCAATATCACTTTGGTACTTCTTCAGTATAGATGCAGGAGGAGTAATAGTTTTCTTTTCTGCTGTCAGAATATCATGAGCTTCTTTTAGTGCCACTGCTGGGTCACTTGTCATTAATGTTATACTTATTCCTCTTTTTTCCTTCTCACCAAAAACTTGGGGATAATCAACATATAGGGCATTTAATTCTTCTTCTAAGACTTTCATATCTTCTTCTGAATATTTAGGAGGAGTTAAATCAGAAAAATCATCCTTTTTAAATTTTACTAATTGTCCATCTTTAATTTCTGCAACAAATGCTCCTGCTGGCATTTTGCCAAATTGTTTTTCAAATTCTTCTTTCTCAAGATACTGAGTTCCATCTTCTTGGGCTTTAGCCATTTGCCCCAATCTGGCATTGTGCATCACAATTTCTCTTTGGATTTTCTTCTTATTCCAACCATTCTCTATCGCTTGTTGCATCAATTTTTGGGTATTTGTTATATCCCAATTCTCTGTTTCTTTTTCAAACTTTTCTTGGCTAAATTCAAACTTATCATAGTCTAAGTCTAGCCTATCTTCTGCGATTAGCTTCTTATATCCTTCTGCCCCCCATTGCTCCCCAAATGCATGAAGTTTCTCATATCTTTCTTTTTCCGTAACACTACTATTTGCTGTATCTAGTTGGGCTATTCCTGTTTCTCCTAAATATTTTTTATTTTTAAAAATATTGTAAATAGCATCCGCTTTTTCCTTATATTTTTCTGGAGCAATCTCAGAAGGTATTGCAGGGAGTTCTTTAACTAATTCTTGCATATTTTTATATGCAACAGATAAGTCAGGTTGTGTAAGAACAATTTCTGCTTTATCTTTAAATGCAGGATAACTTGTAGCTATTTTTTCACTCATGTATTCAAGTTGCTTCCTAGTGACACTCTCTGGAGCAGTTTTGGTTAAAATATCTTCTATCCCTCCTTTTGCATTTAGATCAACAAATTTTAAGCGTGTGCTTCCATCGGAATCAAAAACCTCTACTCTTTCCCAATGAGGTTTCACCTCGCTTTTCTCATCTCGTAACTTTTCAAATCTTTTTAAGCCTAGTTGTCGAGTCTGAGGGTCAGAGGATTTTAAGTATGCTATTATTTCTGTCTTTTCCTTGTTTGTAATAGGTGCAGTTTGAACTTGTGCAATTATCTCTATAATCTCATTCTGTTTTTGTTGTTCTTGTATTCTTAATTGTTCTTGCTGTTGTCTCTCTTGTTCTAATGCTTGCTGTTGAGCTAGTTCCTGTTGCTCAATCATCATCTCCTGATTATAGCCTTGTATTCCTGCTGGGATTGCATGACCAATCATTTCTCCTGTTGTTACTGGTCTATTCCTCCATCCAGACTGTCTCATCATGGATGCACCAGCTTGAAGAAGACCCATTGCTAAAGGAGACATACCTCTATATGAGAGAAGACCTTTTTCTTCTTTTTCTTCTTCTTTTGGAGGAGTATTTACTCCTGCAACTGGCGACCAGCTAATAATATTCTCTTCATTCCTTTTTCTTATTTCTTCTTCTTGATTTGTCATTACAGTAATCCTTTATTAACGTATCGTGGATGTCTTGGTTTTTGTGTGCTAGTCAGTAAAGAAGGGAATGCAATACTGCCTCTTGAAGTACCTGCACCTCTGATTTGTTGTAGTGGTTCATCTTTAGGATTTAACAAGTCATTTAACATAGTAGCAGCTTTTAATCCAGCTTGTACTTTTGATGCTGATGGGGTAGAAGACGAGTCTTTTGTAATCATGGATGTATCAGTTGTATTATCAGGATTTTGATAATGTGAATAATTCCATTTCCATTCTTTCTCTTTTTTTTCATCAGCAAGTAAATCTAGAAGATGTTCATTTTTTTCAGTATATTCCCTGTTTGCTAAAAGAGAATCAGGGACTTTTGAAAGTAATCCTTCAACTAATTTAGAATCAGCCTCTACATCAGGCTTAAAACTAGCCATTTTAGAATATGTTTCTTTTCTGTCTTCTTCTTCCTTTTTAAATCTTTTAGCTAATGCTTCATTTTCTGCATCTGTAATATCTAGATTAGGATCATATATTTCATCTCCTTGTTCTTCAGGAATAATACCTAATTTTATATCTTGTTCTCTCATCTCTTCTTTCCAAGATTTTTCTTTATCTTCTCCTTTTAGATATTCTAACAAAGCATCTATATCAATACTTCGATCACCACCAAACAACCAATGATCTGATGGACTAAAGGAAACTTTTTGTTTTCTTATTGTTCTAGCCATTTTTATCTCCTATCCAAATAATCCACCACCGCCACCGCCACCTAGCCAGCCTAATCCTGCTCCGATTGCAGTTCCATAAACAGGATGGATGGCAGACCCTGCTGCTGCTCCAGCTAATGCAGAACCAAAGCGACCTCCACGTTGATTTTGGTATTGTGGTTGTGATTGTTGAGTTTGTGTTCCAAATGGTGCGCCTCCAAGAACATTTGAACCGAACATGGCTTGATTTTTATCCCAATCTCTTTTTTCCATTGCTTGATCATAATCCCAATCAAGTTCGTTTTGTTCTCTTCCCTCAATGTCTGCACCCACTTTAGACAACATCTGTGCATCTTGGAATCCTGCTTGTCTTCCAAGACCTGCTTGCCTTGATGCCATGTCTGCACCTGCAAGGTTCAGTCTTTGACCTTCCATATTTGCACCTTGATTATAACGCTGCCTAGCTTGTTCCATCTCCATATCTTGTCTCTTTTGTGCAGAAGCATCAGCAAAAGATTTATTAAGCAGATCACCTGTTTGTTGATTCAAATCTCTCTGAACTCCAGCAGCCATTACCCCTTTTTCTATTGCAGACCTAGACCCTATCCCTGCTCCTGCCATTTGAGCTTGAGAGCCTAACTGATTTCTTTGCATCTGCATTGTGTCCATTGCATTTTTTTGGAGATTTTGAATAACATTTTGTGTATGTGGATTCATATACTGATCCACTCCTTGTCCTCCAAGAAAAGATTGCTGTTGTATTTGATCTGGTGTGTAACCTGCTACATTTTGTCCTGTTTGTTGACCTGCTGTAAAAACACCCTGTCCTTGTCCTTGTAAATCACGAATTTGTTGTTGAGCATCTAAAGTATCCTGTGCAGGTTTTGCAAATCTATCTCCTTCATAGGCTTCATACTCTCGACCCATAACATCACTTGCTTTATCAAAAACTTTCTGTCTAAACTCATGAGTTGGTCTATCTATTTCTGAAATAGAGGATTGAGTATTTTGTCTTGTGTTAAATCCAGCAGGTGCGCCATAACCTCCTCCTATGGAAGAGCCTGAACCACCTGAACCTCCCCCATCTCCACCTGTTTGCTCACTCCCTTTTGGAGCAGCTTTCCATTCCCATTTTCCAGTTTTAGGGTTTTTAACTTGAGTAGCATCTCTAAACCCTCGTTTAATATTTTCCCATGTTCCCTGACTCTCTGGTCTATTCTTGTCATCATCTCTAGCAGTAAATATTCCTGTTCCAGTTCTATCATGTCCAACCTCTCTTCCAGACGATTGACTGTTATTATTATTAGAAGAATTATTACTAGAAGATGAGTCTCTTCCTCGTTTTGATCCTGTATCTGAACCCCCACCGCCAAATGCTCCCATAAAGTAGGAACGTAATCCAGATTTAGTCTTTCTACCAGAAGCACCCATCCCTTTAAGCCAACTTGCTTCTTGAGGATTTATAAAAGCTGGGAACTCTCCTGCTGGAGCATTACGTCTTAATACTTGTGCTGCTTGTTGTTGTGTCATTGGCATATTAACCTATTATACATATGGATTGGTACTTGTTACTGGTAATCCTCCAGAATCTTCCGTTACTAATGTGACTCCGAGAGTTCCACCTGTAACTTTCAATTTATACCAGTTGTTATTTGATGTGTCCTTTAAAATAATTGATCCTCCTGTCACTACATTGTCTCGATTGTTTTTCATTGTAACAGATTCTTCATCTATAACGAGTGATGCTAAATCGTTCATATATCCTCGATTATACTCATCTGGAGGATTAGGTAGAGGTTTTTGTGTTCTACTCATCGTTCTCCTGATTGTGAAGCATCCAGTCTAACTTCTCCAAATCTCCACTCTTGGTCAAATGGAGACTCCACCCTCAATAGTGCCTGACGACCTGTAAACCTTGTATCTGTATACCCATCATTTTGAAGGTCATAAGCACCTTTGACAACTGGAGCATTATCATCTGGTGTTCGTGCAACTGTCACTTTCATTCTTAGTCCTTTGCTTCCTGCATCTGTATCAGTGATGATTTGGGACACACTCATCATCTTATTACCAGAACCTATCTCGATTGCTCCTGTTTCCGCATAACAAAGATGTGCTTCATCAGCAACATTTGGATGTATTGTGGTATCAACTCCTTTAGCAATAACTCTTGATGCTGTTGTGGATAAAGCTGACACATCAGCAGGTGCAGTTACATTACTTTCTCTTAAAATAGGAGTTGATTGTGTATCTGGGTCAAGCTCATGTCTATAAAGATAACCATCTGTTCCTGCTGCTACAGGATAACCCAAAGAGTCTGAACTTTCCCATGCTGATCTATGCAACTCTCCTGTAGTCCAATGCTTCTCTCTGTAGGAATAAGTAACATACCTTGTTGGAGAAGTATCGCCCTCTTTAGGATAAAACCACGTTATTTCTCCAAATTCAGCATTATGTCCTCCTGCGATCAACCCCTCTAAATCAGTGTTAATGTCAGAAAAAACATAGTCTGCAACATCACATGGTAACTCAGTCACATAACCACCAGAATAAGACCAGAATCTACCCTGTGACATCCAAGCAACAAAATCTGCACTACCAGCAACCGATTTTATACCTAAACAGCCTCCTCCTTCGGTTAACCTTTCTACACCATAAATATAAGGTGTCCCTAAATAATTCGTTTTCCAAACTGAATCAGTAAAAAAGATCAAAACACCATATCGAGTCTTAAAAGCACCGACAATTTTTCCTTTGGCTTGGATCGTCAAATCCCCTGCTGTGTTCGTGACGCTGGGGGTGAAGTCTGTAAGTGATTCTTGGTGTCCCCATGCGATCTTCCGTTTATCTCCTCCTGCACCAATTATCATTATGTGTCTCTCTGGAGTTACTAATACTCCTAAATTATCGTTTGGCACTCCTGTTGACCCACCTAGAGATGATAGAAGGACTGCTGAAGTTCCTGTTTGATTTGCATTATTAAAAGTAGTTCCCGATACATCAACATACCAAATGCTTCCTTCTCCAGAATGGACTGCTAAGAGATCATCTCCAAAGTTATCAAATGTCCAAATTGGCACATAGTTGTCTCTAAAGGCATCTGCATCTGTAACATCTGGATCAACTGAGGGGTATCTTGGAGTTCCGTACACATCTCCTCCAGATGCCGAACCTCCAGAACCATCTAAATTTCTGTCTCCTCCATATTCTAATGCACCATATCCAAGTCCTGATACTAGAAAATCACCTTGTTCTGAAAATGCAATTTTTCCTGCTGGTACAGTTGCATAAGCTGGAGAAACATCGTAAATTGGAGCATTCGTGCCTGATGCTTGTGAACCATCCCAAATCCTCAATGACTGTACTGATCCTACTGCTAAATACCTTGCTCCAGTTGAAAGTCTCCAACTGTGCATTCCTCTTATGGGGTCAATTCCAGTATAAATTTTTGGAGTAATAACTGCTGCTGTGCCAGAAGTTGCCCCAGAGATTGTAATTGTCGGTAGTGAAGTAAAGCCTGTTCCACCATTTGTGATTGTTACTGTTGCTATTGCCCCACCAGATACAGTATACGTTCCTGTGAAGGATGCTCCACCCCCACCTGAGAAGCCTAAAGTCCCATTACCACTATACCCTGTTCCTGCTGTTGTTATTGTTAGTTCGTAAACTGCACCTTTTTTAGTTATCTGAGTGGGAGCAAGCCTTTGCCAACCTCCGATTGGTCTTAATCTACCTTCAGAAAAACGAACCAGATTACCATCATACCAACGATTCTTCGCTTGATACTGAGTTGCATTTCTAAAAAAACCTGCTGGTATTTTAATTGGGATAAGTGGCATTACATTCTATATTCATTACAATTTAATCTAATAAGAGTTTGATACTCTTTCATTTTTTTAGCACTCAAATGTAAATTATTTAATTCTTCTAATTTCCAATTTCTAACAGTATAATTCGTGCTACAATCACATCCTAACTGAACCAAAAGTGGTGATATATTTGGGATTATCCTCCTCGTGGACATTGCACAAGCCTCCCATAGAACCCTGATTTGAGACACTGAATACCCATTTAGTTTTGGAGTGATCGCAGAAGTTTTCTCGCACCCAATCAGGCTCGAATTCCACATCAATATCACCAGACTCAAGCTCAAAAGTAATTTCCATTTATTTTCTAGCCTCATCATGAAGTCTTTTAAGTCTTTTTAAATGCCCTTTAAGTTGTTCTTTTGACATCTCAATATGTCCATACAGCAGGAGGTGAAAAATCATCCCCTCGATTATCAACGTGTAAAAATCTCCCTTTTCTATCACCATTTAATTTCAATCCAAGTCCTGTAAATCCTATATCCTGTGCTTGCTTAATTAAATGCAGAGTTTGAGTTGTACTTATTGACATAACAGAAATATCACACGCCTTACCAAATGTATGAATGCCAGCTTTTGATTTTTTGTAAGAACTGACAGCAGCATTATGTTTTAGACAACGAAAACCACTATTAATCCTAAAAGGGAATCCTGCCACATTCCTCAACTCTTGGAGCATCCTCATAAACTCATCATCCATCTCTGCCTTTTGGCAACAAGAACATGCCATTTCTGAGACTGAAAAATTAGGCGTAATTAACATAGCTATCCCCACTAAAATTATTTTTCCAAATGTTCTCCGAGTATAAATAGAACCTTTTTGGTGCTATTACTTATTAAGAGAATCTTTATATGCTTGCAAAATCGAATCATCAATCTCGTTTTTTGTAGATTTTACAAGTTTCTCCAACAAAATTAAAATTACTTGTTGAAGTAGTTTTTCTGAAAGCATACTCATGCACATAGTCTTAACTGCACCGCCAATTAAAGGTGCTAACAATCCAATCATTTCATTTCTCCATTCGTTAAATGGTTTAATTTTTCAGAATTTTGATTTACTTGGAATTTAATAACTTTTACATCACCTGATAATTCACTTACTGTAACCATGAGCCAAGAAATACTTGCTATCACTAAACCTCCAACTACCAGAAGAATATTTTGGGGTGAAATCATTTTTTCGTTTTGCATTTAATGTTTAAAAAATCTTCGTTAATACATTGCCATTTAATTGGTTTGCTTTTTCGTTGATCAATAAAATATCCAAGTTCTCCTGAATCACTTGAACATGAAATTAATCCGATACTAATGATGAGGATTATTCCTACCACCATTACCTATGTAAATTCGCAAATTTGTTACATCTCGTTGCAATTCTTCGATATCATCCCACAAATCATCTGAATCAGACTGCATCACAATAACTGCCTGTTCGTTTTTCAATGCCTTTTTCTCCAAATCCATAACTGTTGAAAAAAGCCAACTCACTACTGCTAAAATTCCTGCTACGGCAAAAGGAAGTAAAGCCTTCACTAATTGCATTTCAGCTACATTTTCCATCTGTTTAATAGGCATTAATGTTCCTCCTCAGATTCTTTTTTATCTTTATACCAATACTCTGTAGACCGAGCCAGAGTCGCCACAAACGCCCCGACCAATATGTTGACCAAGTCTCTACTCGTCTCTTTAACTTCTGCAAAAAACAATAAATAGAGTAACGCCAAAAACGTGATCGCATTTGCAATTGAAATGATAAATCTTGCCCAAAAGTGTAAAAGTCGTCTATTTTCTTTCGCATCACCACTTCCCCCCAGTAAAGATTTTGAATACTTTTTCATTCATTTATGGTTTTGTTCCCCAATCAATTTTATCTGGATCACTTTGTGTTGGAACATCTCTTAAATGTTGTCTATATAATTTCATATCATTACTTAATGTATTATCTGACAAAGCTAGATAGTCTGTTTCATCTAACTTCCTGTTTCTTTCTAATCTAACATTAGCCCACTTATCTGCTAACAATCTTGCATCTTTAGCAGTATCATCACCAACAAAGTGAGAACTTACATATTGTTTAGGAGAAAAACTCTTTCCATCTACATCTAGAATTTCTTCTGCATTCCTTTTGGAAGCATAGACTTTGATATTGTATGTTGTTCCTTTTATTGTAGAGGAAACATATGAATCTAACTGAGATAATCTTTCTGAAACATTCTCATCTTGAATTTCTATGATTGTAAAATCTTCTGAAGGATAAGTTACCTTTGGAGGGTCACCAGAAGTTATAGTTGCTATCCAAGCCCAATAATCAGGCTTTGTCATGCCTTTTGATTGTCTTCTGCAATCCCATTCTGTTTCAACTACTTTTAATAATGTATTTGATTTATGTGATATAAACATTAAACCCTTTTAATATGGAAATTATTAAATACTATCGACTCATACCATGAACCTTTAATTTGAATGTAGTCTCCTCTCACTAAATTTCTTGAAACTACAGTTGTGACTGTCTCATTAGCAGTTATACAATTACCTTTAGCAATGGAAGATCCATTAAGTAAAATATCTGAACATTGTGTGCCGTTTGTACCTAAAGTTTGAACAACAATTTCATACTGTCCATCAACAAGACAAATAAATCTATCATACGCTATTGCAAAATCTTTGTTGAAACAAGGATTATTAGTATTAGTGGGTATTCCTCTCCAATCATCAAATATATTTATTGTACTGGTGGAATCATTGTCTGTGTCAGTAAGGGCAGAGAGAACTGTTTTTCCAATATAACTCGTATCTCTAGTAACCTCATCCCATGTTTTTCCATCTGGTGTAACGATGAGATTATTTTGTTCCATGTTCCGATCACCACCTACTAACTCTTTTAGATAAGGTGTTTCAAAGGTCTGGTAGTGTGAAGATGTGTGGATTGGTGTATTAATTTCTAAATCAGTAACGAAAAATCTTGAGGGAGAAGTGGAAGAAGCATTTACTTTACATCCATTTAAACCTAAAACTGGTGTGTTTGCGGCATATATGTATTCACCATAAGTAGCTGACGTAGCACTCTTTGTGATCGTGCCTAATGACGTTGAATTTATATATTCAGTCACATCAGTTCCTTGCCTATCTCCTCTAGTTCTAACAACCACATCTGTGCCAAAGTAAGGTAATTCGCAGTACATATTACCAGAGGAAATAGTAGTATTACCTTCGATTGCGTATCCTGATGAAGATGCAAAATCTGGAGGAATCCAAAAAGAGAAAGTAGCATTTGTATCTTCATTATAAAACATATCTCTTGAGGCATTAACTCTCCTAACTCCTTTTGAAATTTTATCAATTCCAGAAGAAGTTTGTCTAACATAGTCGGCTGTTAGCATATAATCTGCAATAATTACAGCATCTTCGGGGATTGGAGGCATCTTAGGTTGATACACAGTAAAATCATTTATTCCACAATAATCATGTCCTGTTAAATTAACATCTGTTGAAATTTCAACACCATCAATCGTAACTGTTGGATGTTGTCCAGAACGATACGTTTTGAAAACATGAGTACCATAAGGAAGATTTTGCACAAAATTAAATTTATATTTTCCAGTAGCGTTAGATTCATTATCACTTCCTGTTCCACCAAATCCGCAACCTATAAATGTAAAAAACCAATAATCATCATCTCCAGATGCTACAAATTCATTTGTGCCTGTTGTCGTACTTAGTTTTACTTCTTTTCCCGATAGACTTGTCAATCCATCATCCATTACATAACTAATATCATCTACTGTATTATTAAGCATACTTGCATCTGCATAACTACCCGTAGTTCCTTGATTAGCACCACCATTTCCAAACTCATGCCAATTCCATGTTTTAGCAACTTCTGCAAATGAGTGATCTATTACACCAGTATTAAAGTTGACGATGTCATCATTAGTCTGGCTAGACGATAGATCAATAGCATTCGATGCAGTACCAGCACCACCAGAAGTTCCACAATTTTGTGCATTTGGAGGCATAATAGTTACAGAGGTTTTGATATTACCAGAAGAATCTACCCACTTGACTACCCTGCCACCATTAAACGGTCTGTACCATGTGCTAGATACTTTCCAATTGGACATTCCTAGTGAAGTAGCTTCATCAATATATCCCGATATATCTGTACCAGAAGTAAAACCATTAAAAGGATCATAATGCTGTGCTGTTGCTGAGATAGAATGCTTCTTACCATAACTAATTACTGTTTGTGCAGGAATCTGTATTTTGGATTTGTTTGCAGTAGAAGAAGTGTCTTGGGCTATTGTTTCGATAGCATTAAAAGTACACTCATCTGAAGCACCATTTGGAGTTAGTTTGACTGTATGTATTCCAAGTGTTTCACTCATTTGTGTGTTACCTATACTGCCAGCATTTACATATCTTCCACCTAATACTCCACCATCTATTGAGCCTTGTGCCGGTGATCTTTCAGCAGAAGCAGTACCTCCATCTAT
>VTLG01014223.1_pt1 | contig 14947 bp, 17 predicted proteins | sample 4694571 | NCBI WGS metagenome assembly VTLG01 (sample SAMN12604809, study PRJNA352737) | marine metagenome | biome: ENVO:00000447; feature: ENVO:00000209|ENVO:00000569|ENVO:01000036; material: ENVO:00002151; isolation source: viral sequences binned using virsorter ...
ACGAATAGTATTTTCATGATCATGATCTAGTTCTTTACTATTAAAAGACCATCCCCATTCATCATAAGTCTTAATCTTAACTGTGTCTAATGGTATTCCTAACCACTCACACAATTCAATCTCCATTTGCTTAAGTTCTTCCACACCACCCTTCATTTCAAACTCAAACATAGGGAAGATAGTTTCATGTCTACCTTCTACAGGATTGGGTTCTGCTCTATATGAAGTAGAGACACAAAAGAAACCTTCTGCATCTGGATTAGAAAGGAGTTCATATTCTAACCACATCTGTCCAGTCTGTGGTAATGGCCATATCTCACCATTATATTCATATGTTGCTACTGTTTCAGGATCTTCACATGCAGCAAGGATGCTTAAACGATTCTGTGTGTGGACTTCAAGGAAATTTTTAGACAAAAAAAATGACCTCAATAGGTCAACAGTGTCGCTATACTTTTTTGGGTCAATCAAAGCGGTCATTTTATTTCTTGACAAACTGAGTTATTTATACAAAAAAAGCACCTTTGAGTTTCCTCTTAAGTGCTTGTCTCCTAACTTTCGCTTGCCTTAGAGCTTGTGGTCTAAGTTTTCGTTTTCTCTCCTTTTTGGAGTGATGAATCCAATTTGGTACTTTCATTGTCTTGATAGAATTTAGAAAAATCCTTCCTATAAAAGATCTTCAGATTATGTATAAGAGCATCTGTTTTTTTGAGTTTACTCATAGATCTCTCACCTCTCATCATCCAATATTTTAACTCAAAATCCATCTTAATGTCTACCCCCACTATGCCACTTATCCAACTGGAAAACTCATCACCAATACCATCCTCAAATCTCCAAATATGAGTCTTATCAGTTAAAAAATCTATCTGTGGTCTCCACCAACTATCTGATTCTGGAAAAGGAAAATTATAAAGTAAAGAAGAAAATAATGTAGGATTTTCTATTTGTTCTTGAATATCATCTTCATATAATTTTGTAAGATAGATTGAAGCAGAAATAAATCTATCAATAGGATTTCTTATAATGGAAACATGTGGAATATCTTTTACATCCAAATACTTTTCATAATATTCTTTATGGAAATGAGCAATTTCTATCCCTTCCACACTATCATACATTCCTACCGTAGTAGGATTTTCTTGACGAGTTAACTCAATATTTTCATCTATGTCCTGCTCCCATCCTTGTGCCTGCAAATTGTGCTCTACAAATCTTCCAGCAGTTCTAGGTATATGAATAAAAAGAAATCTCTTTCCACTTTCTACATGCCTAAAAATAGCCATTACTTTTGATAAAATGTAGAAAAATCCTTCCTATAAAAGATCTTTAAATTATCTATGAGGGCATCTGTTTTTTTGAGTCTACTCTCTACACTATCTTCACGCATCTTAGGATGCTTCAAATACTTTAAATCCTTATCCATCTTAATATCTACTCCCACTATACCACTTATCCAAGTGGAAAACTCATCACCAATACCATCCTCAAATTTCCATACATGTGTTTTGTCTGAAATAAAATCAACTTGAGGTCTATACCAATTAAGAGATTCAGATGCAGGAAAATTATAAATCATAGAAGAAAACATCATAGGATCCTCCATAGATTCTTGAATATCGTCCCCATACAATCTTGTTAACCAAATAGATGCAGAAATAAATCTATCAATAGGATTTCTCACAATAGAAACATGTGGAATATCTTTTACATCCAAATACTTTTCATAAAAATCTCTATGAAAGTGAGCAAGTTCTATACCCTCTACACTTTTATACATCTTATCAATAACATTCTTATCATCCCATACCCAACCTTGAGATTCGAGATTCCATTCTACAAATCTACCAGCAGTTCTAGGTATATGGATAAAAAGAAATCTCTTTCCACTTTCTACATGCTTAAAAGTTGACATTATATCAATTCAGGATAAAGTTGTTCTATATCATGTTTACAGATTTTTTTGATATTTTCTATCAATTTAGGAGTCCTTGTAAGTTGACCAGTTCTTTCATGACGATTAGTAGGATACTTAGCAAATGCATCCATAATAATATTCAATCCTAAGTGTCCACTAAGCCATTTAGAAAATCTTCTTCCCAATCCATTTTCATATCTCCAAATATGAGTTTTCTCTGAAAGAAAATCTACTTGTGGTCTCCACCAATTAAGATTTTCTGGTTTAGGAAATTCCTTAATCATCTCACGAAGTTGTTCTTCATCTTCTGCAGCTTTCTGAATATTAGTCCCATATGCTTGGGTTAAATAAATGGATGCTGAGAAAAATCTATCAATAGGATCTCTAATAATAGTAATATGAGGAATATCTTCCTCACCAAAATACTTTTCATATAATTCTCTATGAAAATGAGTTATTTCACAATCATCTATAAATGAATGATTATAATGAGGTACTCCATAATAATCTATAGGTTCACACCTCCATTCATTAGATTCTAAATTTGACTCAATGAATCTTCCTCCAGTCCTAGGAATATGAATGAATAAAAATCTTGTCCCTCCGGGATGTTTATAAATGGACATTACGCTATCCTACTAAATCCTTTTACTTTTTCGAACTTTATTAAACTTGCAAACTTATCGTGTAATGAATCTTTATGAGAAATGACAAAGATATTAGCGTCTTTTACAATGAACCTGATAATCTTCATGAATTCATCTGTACCATACCCATCTAAAGACGAATCAAATACTTCGTCAAATAACATTAGATTAGTATTAACTGAATTCTTATACCTGGCAACTTCTCTCCAAGCAAAAATAAGGGCTAAATCAATTCTAGATTTCTCTCCCTCACTAAAGGAAGAGTAAGAAAAATCTTCATGGATGGGAGACTCTACAGTCTCATTAAATTCCTCATCCAATTTGAAATTAATATAAAAATCCATAATCTGCAAGTACTTATTAACTTGCTGATTGATCAAAGGTAAATATTTTTTGACTATGCTTGCTTTAACTCCACCATCTTTCAGGAGTCCATAAGCAAAATCATAGTAAGAAATAGTCTCTTTCTTTTCAGCCAAATGCTGGTAGGTCTCTTGGAGACTATTTCTAAAGGATTCTAACTTCTCATGCTCAGTATTTCTGTTTGCAAGTTGAGTGGTAATTCTTTGAATTTCCTGTTCAAGATCTCTGATCTGTCGTTGACAGCCAGCGATCTGAGTATTGTTTTTAGAAATGCCATGCGTGAGTGTAGTAATCTCCTTCGAAACAGTAGTAAAGTGACGCTCTCTTTGTTCTTCTGTTTTAATTGCCTCCTCTAGTTCTTTATAACCAGACTGCAACTCCTTTGCTCTAGATTGAGCGTCAGCAAGTTTATTTATCCGTACCTCCTCCTCTATGTCCTGGGTACAAGTGGGGCAAACAGTATTATCTGTGAAAAACTTATGTTCTTTAGTAATAGTTGATACTTTTTGAGAGATCTTACCTTTAAGATTATTAAGTTTCACTAACTTATCAGATGCTCCTGTCAACTTCTCCTGCTTCTTAATAAGATCCGAAATATCTGCTCCTGTAAATTGATTTCTTTCCATGCAGGTATCTACTTCTACCTCCAAAGTTTTAATTTTTTCATTCTTCTCATTTATATGTTCCTTCCCACGATTCTCTACCTCTTCAATAAAGTTCTTCTGCATTTCTACTTTATCTTTTAAAGAATCTCTCTTCAAATCTAAAGTTCTAATTTCCTCCCTTACCCCTCTTATTTTTTCCTTAATAAGAACATTCATAGAAGAGAAAATTTTAATATCCAATAAATCTTCCACCACCTCTCTCCTACTTCCATGTGGCAATTGCATAAATGGAACAAAGGTACTTGAACCAAGAATAACAATTTGAGTAAAGGATTTATAGTTCATTTTAAGAACACTTTGTTCCAACCACTTCTGCTGATCTAAAGCAGAATGGGATTGATCCATCTCTTCTCCATTTCTATAAATTTTAAAAATATTAGGTTTTATTCCTCTTTCAATTTTCCAATTAATTCCACTTATAGAAAATTCAATATTAACTAAACAATCTTTCTCATTAGAACTATTAACTAACTGTGACTTATTAATTTTCCTAAAAGATTTTCCATATAAAACAAACGTTAATGCATCCAAAATAGTAGATTTTCCCGCACCATTTTGCCCCACAATTAAAGTTGTAGAATTTTCATTAAGTATAACTTCAGTAGGGTGATTTCCAGTAGAAAGAAAATTCTTCCAAGAAATCTTTTCAAACAAAATCATTTTGGACGTCAGGGGGTATCACAATATCATGAGGTTGAATAATGGCATATCTATGGTCATGTATCTCACAAGTTTTAATCATTACATCATCTTCTACTTCAATAACATGCATCTCTGGATATCCCCTATCCTCTAATTGCATAGCATATCTAATGGCATCATCTTCCTGTTGGAAGATATAAAGAACCTGTTCCCCATCATCATCTTTAACGGAGTAAGCACCATCTCTTTCCTTACCATTAACTGCGATGATATGCATTACACTAACTCACAAGATTCTTGATAGATTTTTCTCATTAAACTTTGGATAGTTGATTTATCTAATTCTGTATCAGATTCTTCAATATATCTATCCAAAATAGAAAGTGTATTTTCTGAGTCTTCTACCTCAAAATCTCCAGCCTCTATGAGTTGAAAATTTTCTACTATTTTTAAATCAGCAACTCCAGCAGATAAAAGTTTATCAATAAACTTCTCAAATTTAATTGGACTAGATTTTTGACGAACAATGACCTTAACTATTTTATTCTCATACTGTCTAGTGTCAAAGGTTTGATGGGGAGTATCATCATAATAAATTTTATAGAACATCTTATATGGATTATCAACGGGAATATGTTCTAGAGTTTTTGTATCAAATAAATGAAATCCTCTAGGGTCCCCTACATCATTCCAGAACATTTCATAAGGATTCCCCAAATAATATATTCCATCCCTATTAGATCTACAATGAAAATGTCCAGAATAAACTCTCTTAAATTTTTCAAATTCAGAAACAGAAGTTCCTCCTTCCATCATATGCCCTTGAGTTGCTTTAAATCCATTTAACTCAAGATGACCCATCACTACTTCACACTTAGTCTTCCTTAAACAATCAAAAGTATATTTCTTATTCTCTTCTGTTATCCAAGGAACAAAAAGAATATCTAAACCTCCAATATTAACCTCTGTAGAAGAAGAATATGGAATGATATTATCATATTCACTCAGAAGTAAATCAACAGAATTTATTTCATTAGTATTCTTATAATAAGCATCATGATTTCCTACCATCAAATGCATGGTAATTCCTTGCTCTTTAAGAGGATTAAATACTACTCTTTTTGCCCAATCTAGAGACCTAAATTCAACACCACGTCTACTATCAAAGGCATCCCCCATATGAATTACTGTATCAATCTCTTCTCCAATTAACACAGGAAAAAAGACATCCCGATAAAATTTCTCGAAATAATCGTGAAAGAGTTGTGAACCCTTCCTGGCGCCATAATGTGTATCGGTAATAATGGCTACACGCATTAATTTCTTAGCTTAGAGTGAACGCTATCTTTAATAGAATTGTAATCTGAATAATTAGAAGCGTCAAGATCATTAGCATCAAAGACTTCATCAAAGTTAGTCTTCTCTAAAATCTTATTTTTAATTTCTAACTGCTTTTTCTCTTGTGATATCCTTCTTAAAAAAGCATAATAAATGATTTGAGTAAAATAAGCAAAAGGATTTTTAGATTTCTCTGGATTGAAATTACTAATATACCTAACACAATTTTCGATACCATCACATATCATATCATCCTTAAACATATAATTGACAAAGTTAGGCTTATATGATAAATGATTAGCAATCTTTAAAAAACATTCACCAATATACCTAGGAATCTGAGGTTTAGGTTGATCATTCAATGCAGCCCTTTCCACCTCAGCAAAATAGTTTTCCAACGCTTGAAGGAACTCTTTATTATTAACGTAATGTTCTGATCTTTTAGGAGTTCTCTTCATTGTCCCATAGGCAGGAGTAAAAGGCATATTATATACTCATCTGAATCAATTATAGCAGATCATACCTATAGTTGACAAGTATATAAAATCTATGTAGAATAGGTTTGTTCAGGATGAAAGGAATTCTTTATTTATTATTATAAAGTTTTTCTAGCATTCCTTTTACTTCATTGACGTTACCAATATATCCCATTTTTTTAGACATTTTAGTACGATTTCTTTTATTAGATTTTTGAATAAAATCCTGATAATAATGAATCATTTCCATGTCCTCTGATTCAGACATAGTTAAAATGTCATCAAGATTCATAATGTACATATCCTCTGAAGAAGTTTTAATCCAGGGTTCAAATTTATAACCCATGCATTGATTTCTCATTTTAACTTCTTCTATAACTACAGGATGAGAAACTAATAGCATGGTCCTATCTCCTTCATCAGAAGCAGCTACTTTGGCAAATATTTCTTCTCCACTATATTTTAATTTAAGAGTGCAATAAAAATCTTCTTCTATCATATAGATCCTCCTTTTCTATTCTTTTATACTAATTGATGTAATATCATAATTAAATTGCTCTTGGACATAAATTTTTACTCTTTCAATAAAATGATTTAAAGTATAATTTTTTCTTGATCCTTTAGTAAGATCATCGGCAATATCATAAAGCTTTGCTTTTAATTTATCTTTGCCCTTTCTAAGAACTCTACCGATGCTTTGTAGATTTCTAATCCGAGATTTAGAGGGGCTAGCAAAGATGATGTTGTGCAACCGCTTAATGTTAATACCAGTACTGAAAGTGCCATAAGACGCAACGATGATTGCATTGTCTTCCTGTTCAGTAATTTCCCTAATCAGCTCTCTTTCTTCAGCGTCTACTCCGCCATGGACAAAGAAGACCTTTCTATGAATATCAACAGAATTATTTATCATTTCATAAAGCACCTTACCATGAGTTTCTACTCTACTGTAAAGCATTAAAGTATTTCCTTTTAAATCTATAGCTAAATTTTTAAGAAAATTATTTCTTTTTTGGTTGTTTATTAAGAATTGAATTTCATCTTCATAAGTTTCAAATTTTTGAGGTTTATATTTAAGAATTATACATTGAATATCTAATTGGGAAAGATGCCCCTGCTCTATAAGTTTCTTAGTTTGAGTAACTTTATATGAAGGTCCAAAGAGTCCCTCTAATACCCATTTATGAGTCTGTGTACCATCCAAAGTTCCAGTAAACCCAAATCTATACTTGGCATGATGTAATTTATCCATAATTTGAATAAGAGATTTGCTTTTAAAAAGATGAGCTTCATCTCCTATTACCACATCATAATCCTCAAAGAAGCTTCTTTCTAAATTATAGACAGATTGCCAAGTAGTAATAGTTACTTCATTAACATTAGTTCTTTCTCTTCCTGCATATATTCTATGACAATGATTTTTAGCATCCCACCCATAATCCTCAAAATCTTTGAACATCTGTTCTACCAAAGAAGTTGTAGGAACTACTAAAAGAACCTTATTCTTTCTCCCTACAAAATATCTAGTGATAGCATAGATCATTAAAGATTTTCCAGATGCAGTAGGAGAAATTAATAATTTTCTATTATACCTAAGTGCGTCATAGACAGCATTAATTTGATAATCCCTTGGTTTAAAAGAGGTAATGCTCTCCATATAATCTTTCACACCAGCCTTAGAAATCATTTCATTGACTTCAAAAGGAAGACCATAAAATTTATTATTTTCAAATTGATAGGAATATCCTGAATTCTCACAAAATGCTACAACCTTATCCAAAAGACCTACATAGATCCTTTTGGTTTTCATATTAAACAAATGAACATAACCGTCCCAAAACTTACCTCTATATTGAGGCATGAATTTTTTATTAGGAACTTCAAAAGTAAATCTATCTCTCAACTCATACTCTATGTGTGGTTGAGTATCTATTTTTAGATATACTTCATTTACCTTTTGTATGGTTAAATCACTCACTAAACCCATTCATGTACTAATATTTATTATCCCAATCCCGAATTAAATCTCATAAACTCAATAGCATTTTTAATCTGATAAGTTCTATTTTGTATTACTTTAAGAATACTCTCTAAGTAAACGAGAAGAGTATCATAATAATCAATCTTCAATGATGAACTAGAAAGTTTTTCATCAGCATCAAGATACTTATTCATTGTATCCTTATCCCTTATTTTCTTTGGAAAGGGATTTTGTACATAGATTTCTGGATCTGCTTTCCCACTAAAATACTCATACCGTTCATGACGGATGTTCTTCCTTTGCTGCTCTGCTTTCTTTCTCAGAAGGAATATAGTATTATATAATTCAAAATATTTTGCATGAAGACAAGGGATATTTAATGATTCTTCGTGTAGATTATCAGGATCTATTTTTGCATCTTCTTCCCACATCTTCTGGATTTTATCCAGATCAACCATCATCAAGCGCTTACAATATTGTATATATTATACTTGAAAGATACCTCTGCTGTAAAGTACTCAATATCACTTTGTGTAGCATCAAATGCTAAAGTGCTCAGAGCATAGGGAAATAATCCATCAAAAATAACTTTAAACTTGGGTAGATTTACATTATCCAAAATAGTCAAAGTTCCATCGGAAAATAAATTTATTTCTTCTGTATATTTTGCTTTAATAGTCTTTGAATCATCTTTTTGAAAATCATATATTTGATCTAAACTTTCTGGATAACCTATTCCTCTTATCCAATTTTGAATCTCCATATAATTCTCAATATCTTCATCTACTAAAAATGTAAGAGTTAAATCTTCAAAAGAAACCTCTGTTCCAGGTCTGGGAATACTTTTCAAATAAGTTGGTTGTTCTGCTATTCCCAATGTTAAAGCAGGAACATTAACTTGATTTCCAAAATAAGAAATTTTAGGTGCTCTAGAAACTGTAAATTTAAATCCAGTAGGCGCTAAAAAGTTTCTATTCTGAATCTGATTACTCAGTGCTTGTTTACGACTATCCTTTTCTTGTCTTATTCTAGTGGAAGCCATTAGTTCTCATCTCTGGACATCTGTTCTTCAATTTTAGCTTTAGCAGCTTTAACTCCCGCTAATCTTTCTTCAAGTGTATCTTGCCAGAAATTATACATTTTAAGTTTAAACTTACGACGGTCTTCAAGACTCATCTTATTTTTACAAAACATTTTTCTACGCAGGTCTCCTTAGATATTTAGATAAAAAAAGGGACCCATTTGGGTCCCTTGGTGATCTGATTGTGAATATGAATCACATGAGGTTCTTAACAGCAACTCTTCTGTAGTAGCGGTTGGCATTAAGTCTGAGTCTTCCAAGACCCTGTTCTGTACCTTCAGCAAATGGGTTGGCAACAATACCATATCTGGTCTTAAAGCCAATTTTGGGCTGGAAGGAGTTCTCTCCCACAGCACGGACCATTTGTAGAGGAACATATGGGCAGTAGAATATACCAGCATCATATGGTGAAGAACCTTTGTAACCACAAACATAGTACTGGTTACCATTATTGGTAGCCTGGTTAGTTGTGGAACCTAGGTTAGCAGCATATGGGTCAATGTATACTCTGAACTTACCATTGATTGTACCAGCAAATGTGTTGCCAGTGTCATCAACATTCAGGTTAGCATTGAGTGCAGGAGTATAATCTAGGATACCTGCCATGGTTAGTGCGGATGCAACGTCTGCAGAGCAGAGGATCATGTTGCCTTTTCCACGACGAGTTCTCTGTGCGATAGCATTAGCATCTCTTTCAATCTGGAATAGAAGTCCTTTGAACTTCTCAACAGACCATCTACCATTGGAGTCAATATCCAGGTCAAAGATACCAGCTGTTGCAGTGTTAGAAACAGCACCTTGCTCAGCAACCTTATAGATTGTTCTGATAACTTCTCTGTTGATTTCAGCAAGGATCTCAGTAGAGAGGATGTTAGCAAGTTCTGCTTCAGCATTCAAACCATGGATGGCTTTCAAGTCCTGGGCAAGCTCAAGTGAATACTCAGCTTTTAGTGCTCTAGACTTAGCAGTAACAGTGACTTTCTCAATAGAGAATGCCATCTGTTGGAAGGCATTATTGCCTGTTCCACGGAGTGCCTCAGCATCACCTGTGGCCATACCTTCACCAACGTTATAGACGCCAGTGTTAGTGGATGCAGTACCAACAGGGTTAAGAACTGAAGGGTTAGTACCAGTCTGGTTGGTAGTACCAAAACCAACTGGGCCATCTGCATATCCAGCAGTCAGGTCTACATTCTTGTCCTGACCAGAGAATGCAGAGTTAACTTCATCATAGAATGTCTCATTGCCAGACTGACTGGTATAACGAGATCTCATTGCAAAGATAAGTCCAGTAGGACCGGACATTGGTTGAACACCAGCAAGGTCATATGCGACCAAGTTTGGCATTGCACGTCTAATCAGCGAGATTAGAACTGGGTCGAAACCAGCAACTGGACCAGCAGCGGCTGCACTTGAACCATAACCACCACTAGCGCCAGCAGCGTTAGCAACGTTAGTTGGTGCAAGCTGCTCATCTAGCAGGTTGATACCATTATTAAATGCTGATTCTTCCTTAAGGAATTTTTCTTGGTTTTCTAGCAGGACGGCAGTAACACTTCTGCGATGTGCATCTTTGATAGGATCCAGACCTTCATAGTCTAGAAGAGGTGCCCACTTTTCCTGCAACTGTTCTGATTGGAACATTGCGTTTTTACCTAAATTAAGTTTACGTTTGAATTAATATTAAATTCAGTTTTGTTTGAATGCTCCCAAGGTCTTAAGATAGGCTTCCATTCCTGCAGATACAGGAGCAGCAGTACTATCTACACCCTCAGAAAGGGTTTGTGAGTCATTCTTAGCAGCAGGAGTTCTGGAGAAATATGATTCCTTCAGAGTTTCCAACTTTTCACGATATTCTTCTTCACTTTCAAACTCAACACTTTCGGCAAGTGAGGCGAGCTTCTCTTTCTGAGTGGAAGCTAATCCATCAGAAACTGATTCAAGGATACTATCTGCAACCGACTCTGCGAGACGTTTGTTCAGACCAATATTCTTTTCTATCTGCTCATTGAGCTTGGTTTCCATGTCATCAAGTTTGTCTACCATGCTTTCAAGGACATCATATTTGTCTTCAGGGATTGTTACATAATGTTCTTCAAATAGACCTTTCATTCCACTAAGGAATGATTCAGTCATTTCTGTTTTAAGACCTGCTTCTACAGCAAGTTCGTTCTCGGTTAGCCATTCTTCAGCAACATACTCCAGATAAGAATCTATTCTTTCTTGAAGTGAAACTTTTAGATCTTCAGTTGCTTCAGCAATTTTCTCAGCATACTCAGTCTCTAATGTTTCTTTAATCTGAGTAACCTTAGAACCTATGGCAGCTTCAAAGATAGTTTTTGCTTTTTCTTTGAATTCTTCTGAGAGTTCTTCACCACCAAAGAGTGCATTGACATCTTCTTCAATGTCATACTCTTCTGGAGATGTGATCTCTTCTTCAGAAACTACTTCATCAGTAACTTCTGGTGTCTCTTCAATTACAGATTCGGTGTCTACTTCTGTTTCTTCTGATTGCCCAGGAGTAGTAACAGGAGTGGCAGAAGGTGCGGGTAAACCAACATTACCAGTTCCAGCAGGAGGCTTTCTATTAGTAACTACATCACTAACCTGCTTAATAGTTTTACCAGGTGTTTTCAGCTTAGCTGAATCATTAGTAGGACTATAGTTTTCTGGGGTTGGACCACCTAGATCTTCAAATGGAGGTGTGTTGCCAGGGGTCTTCACACCAGCTGCATTGCTACCCTCTGGGGGAAGTGCTTGATTGCCGGGTGCAGCGTTGGCATTCACAGCAGTTTTAGATTGCTCCATTTCTTGTAATTTCGTACCACGAGACATTTTGGACAGCTCCGATTTATCTGTAATTAAATCTATATTTATTTATAAAATATAAACACCTAGAGATTATTGAGGAAATTATTGAAAACCTCTAATTTCTTCTCATCTAGTTGTTTTTGGGTAACGAGAGTGTTAATTTCTCTATAAGCTTTAGCAGCAGCCCTCTCACGAAGGACACCACCATCCCATACCCACTCTTTTCCTTCCATAATTCCTTCAACAAATGCATCAGGAGCGGAAGGGTCTGCCACTATATCTGCAGCAGTTGAAAGCATAAAGTCATCACTGACCACATTTACACCTTCTCTTGTTGGTTTTAATGAGCCAATTCCTCTAGAGGAAACGCCCAATTTTACACCTTCTTCTATAAGAGAAGATGCAATTTTACCCATTGGTGTATTAAGGATTTTAGCCTTACCAATGAAGTTAGAACCACTCTCTTTAAGACCAGTGATTTTATGAGAGACCCTATCTAGATTAACTGTAGGACCTTCTGGATGACCAAGTTCTCCAAGAGCTCTTCCAGTTTGAATATGGTTTTCATTGTATCTAGCCACCTCTTTTCTTAGAGTTGCCATAGGATACATTCTACCATTTCTATTTTGTATATCACCTTGTAGGAATACTCCTTCGATATACATTGACCTCTTGCCATTTTTAGATTCGACAAGAAACTCAACTGTTTCTATTTCTTCCCTAATGAGTTTCATTTAAGCATCCCCGGATGTTTGAACTTGTTGAATATAAAGAGCACCAATACCATTGGCTCCTAATCCAGTTGCAGATTGAGCACCAACCACAAAGGAACTTCTCATTTCTGCATAACTCACCTGACCAGCATTATTAAATGTTGTTTGAATTCCACCAGGATTATCATCCCCATAGTCATAATTAACATTTATTCTAGTACTAAAATAACCATTTAAACCTGCTGTAGAATTTATACTCTTAACAAGTTTATGACTAAAATCATAATAGTCTTGACCTGTGACAGTCAAACTAACTGCATCTCCCACACTAAATGGTGTTCCAGTTCCTTCAGCAAAGTCAATAGTTGTAGTACCATCAGTTTCAGTAGTTAATCCAGTTACTCTATTGCTTCTAGGTTTCCCTATAAACAGAGTTTCTGAAGTATCTTTTCTTATAAAGAAGCTTGTAATTCCAGCAGTAGCAGAGGCAGTAGTTCCACCTGAAACTGCTACATTGACTGGACAATCAACAGCTACACATCTTAAATAGGCAGATTGATGAGTTTGAGCACCTGTCTGATTTTGTACTACTGTACCAGCAGCCACTAACGCTAATGAAGTACCTGCTCCTACTGGATTTAAAGCCATTTTATAATATTCCGAATAAAGTAGTCCTCTCTTTATTTAGTTATTCTTCAGATTCTGATTCTGTATCTACTTCTGTTTCTGTTTCTACTCCTACCTCACTATCAGCACGCATAGATGTTTGATCTTCGCCACTAATTACAGCAGCAGCTTTTTGCACTTCTGCCTCTAATTCATCAGCTGACTCTTGATCACCAAAAAGAGAATTAGCTACATTGGGTTTCAAATTATCAACCTTTTCTGCACTTTTAGCATAAAGCATATCTTTGATTTTATCACTTATTTGTGAAGGAGAATCATCCTTAACAAGCAAATCAACTAGTTCATCCATAGTTTAATACCATATATTGTGTTGGAATCCTTAATATTTATATCTCTCCACCTTTGGGTGGTGCGATATTAGCAGATAAATCCACTCCAGCATCAACTGCTTGAGTAGTTCTTCTCTCCATATCTGGATCCATAACAGGTTGACCTAAAGCCATAGGTTCACCTGTTTGTGGATCTACAGGAGCATTAGGATCTGGAATTTTACCATCCTTAATTTCTTCTTCAATGAGTTTGTCTTGTTCAATAATTTCTTCATCAGTCTGTTTAAGAATATTTCTTCTTATATAATCCTGAGAATAATATCTACCAACATAAGGTTCTGCTGTTTGAGCAAGAGTAAGTCTCTCATTTAAAAGTTCTGCTTCTTTCAATTCTGAGAAATGATTATCATAAAGGTAATCATATTGAATATGATCCTCCATGATTTCCCAATCTTCTGGAGTAATAATATTCTTGAGAAGTAACTGAGTTTTTAAAAGATCATTAAAGAGATGAGAGAATCTCTTCCTCATTCTTCCTACAAATTTACTAAATTTAATTTCATCTCTTAGTATTTCAGATGATCTTCCTAAACTAAATCCACTTTCTCCTTGCAATCTAGTCTCAGGAACATTTAATGCTCTATAGAGTTTTTTCTGGAAATATTGGATATCAGTAATTTCTCCAAGATTTTGTCCACCTGGAAGGGTAGTAATTTCAGTTCCTCTACCACCTTCACGTCTAGGAAGCCAAAAATCTTCCATCATGGACATAAATTTCTTATCATCCCTGATTTCACCAGTGTTAGCATCATATACTAACTTATTCCTATACCTCATCATCACATCACGAAGGTATTGTTCTGCCTTAATCTTTGGAAGATTACCTACATCAATATAGAAAATTCTTCTTTCTGGCGCTCTTGATAGACGATAGATAACCAAACTATCCTCAATCATCATCAATTCAGAAGTGCAGTAAGTGATAGAATCACGAGTCATTTTGACTCCTTTACCTGCTCCTCCATAATTATTATGTTGGAATCCCCCTTGAGTTACCCCTGGATTATAAACAAAAAATTCTTCAATATCAGGAAATTCATAAGAATCTGGACTTCCTGGATCTGCTTTTAATAAAGCATCTACACTATCTTTTCCTTTTTTCTTTAATTGACGCACAAAACGCATCTTAGATGCATCAATATATCTTAATTCTTGAAGACCTGCTGTGGGATTTTTTTGATCTATTACCTTATTATAATATAATCTACCATCAATATACCAATTTCTGAATATTTCATGTGCCTTTTTATCAAAATCTAATAATTCACAAATAAATTTAAATTCATCTCTAATTTT
>VTLG01004714.1_pt1 | contig 14945 bp, 20 predicted proteins | sample 4694571 | NCBI WGS metagenome assembly VTLG01 (sample SAMN12604809, study PRJNA352737) | marine metagenome | biome: ENVO:00000447; feature: ENVO:00000209|ENVO:00000569|ENVO:01000036; material: ENVO:00002151; isolation source: viral sequences binned using virsorter ...
GGGCTAGCAGGAAGTTTTCCGAGCGGGTGCCGTTGTTGTTTAACATGCCAGCATCGACGTTACTCTGGAGCAAGGCAAGCTCAATACGTCTCATGCGGCCCTGAATCCAGTCCTGTCTCGCTCTGTCCGTCGTCTTATTGCTGGGCGGTATCATCTCGCCGGAGCAACTGTGAACCTCTTTCTGAAGCCAGACCTCGCCGTTAGCCGTTCGCTGGGGGGTGCGTGAAACACTATTGAGTACACACTCGCCCTCGTCAAAAACAAAATTCCCATATTTGTATCTCACAGCGCCGCCCCCTTTGCCGCTTGATCCTCGCCGTTCTGGACACGCTGCTGGATCGAATCCATCTGGTCGTTAAAGTTGGTGAGAGTCGTAGTTATTTTCGTGAAAACATCGCTGATCCCGGTTCTTAGGTCTTCGCCCAGCTTGAGCGAGTCGGCTACCTCTTCAGCAGTTTGGTTGTCGCTAGTAATCCCCAGCTTATTCAGGATGTCACCAGCGCCTTGGCCCTGCTCAACATATTGCTGGTTGGCAAACCTGGCAAATCCTCCGCCTAGCCCGCTGAGAAAGTTCAAATCTTCTCTGCCGATCTCCTGCCCTTCTTGTCTTCGCTCGGCTATGTTTTCCAAGCGTTGGCGCTGGAGAGCGTCAAGTCTCCCGACCGCTGCCTGATTGCCCCGAATCCTATCTTGCTGGGCATTAAGTAACTGTTTCTCCCTGTCGATCTGGTCTCTCTGATGCTTAGCGAACTGCTCCGCTGCTTTCTTTTGATCTTCTGCGGCTTTCTTTTCTTGTTCAGCTAGTCGCTGCTTCTCGTCGGCAGCTCGCTTAACGTCATTGGCTACTGCCTTTTCTGCCTCTTGCAAGGCTAGCCTGTTATGCACCTGCTCTTCTTCGAGCTTGGCTATCTTTTCCAGGAGAATAAACTCGTCTCTTTTATGTATGTCTAGCTGTCCGCCTGCCGCCTTCCGGCCAGTTGCATTGATCGCCTCTTGCTCGACTTTTACCTTTTCCTTTAGTGCTTCTATTTCCTGGTTAACCGAATCAACTGTCCTCTTAGACGCGGCCAGCCTTGCCTCGTTGCGACTAGCGCCCGCCAGTCTTTCTCGTGCCTCGTCCACCTTTATAGACCGTTCACGAGCTTGTCGCTCTTGTTCAAGGGCGTCTATCTGGTCTTTGATAGTCTCAGTTTCGCGGGTCCGCCAGAATACGGCAGCGGTCAGAAGTGCTATCGTCGCAGCAACAGCAGCACCGACCGGGTTTGTTACTGCCATCAGGAGCTTCTTCGCTGCCACGTTGGCTAGCGTCACTACGGTGTTCGCCTTTAACGCCCCGCTCTGAGCTACCACTGCTCCAGAGTTTGCCGCCGCTGCGGTAGTGTTAGCGCCAGTGGCCGCCGTGTTTACTGTGGTAGCTGCGGTGCCTATTTCCGTAACCGCCGCCATCTTCTCCTGAAACTCAATGGCTGACTTTACGACGGTCGTGATGCCACGGAATACGTCAAAGGCACCTTGTACTAGTGCCAGCTTTTCGGCAACCGCTCTCAGGTTCTCCTCCCCTGATACCCCCAGCAAAACGAAGCCACGGGTCAGAGTGAACAGTCCCTCGCCAGCTTGGTGTGACGACTCGATGATAGCCTTGCTAGTCGCGCGACCCGCCTTTGCGATATTCCCCTGGTTCCTTAACGCCTCAGCAGCAGCATCAACTCCAGACTTCTTTGTTGCCTTGTTAGCGTTGTCCTCTTTGCGTTTCTCCTTGACTAGAGCATCAACCGCCGAAGCCGTCTTCTTGAGCAGATCAACCTCTTTCTGGCGAGCCTTAAGGACCGGGTCCAAGTCCAGCTTAAAATCCGCCTTGCCCTGCTTTACGCCTAAGACGATCACCGCATTCTTGACTATAGCATTGCTCATTTTGCGGTCCTATCGTTGCAACATGTTAGTCAGCACAGCCTTCAGCAGTATGTTATTAGTCTCCACTGCGGTGTACGTTCGACGTTGTCCTGATCGTTGTATATCGTCCTCAATAGCTCGTATGAGTCCAGCGTTGGCTTTAACGGTTTCGTCGTCAGGCCACTGCCCCGTGGCCTTGCATTGCAGGTAGTGCAAGTAACAAAGCCAATTGTAGCCCTTCATTTCATCCTCGGGCTTGCCGCGTGGACAACCCTTTTTTGTCTCGCATCTCACAGGAGCATGTTCGGGGCGTTCTCTCGGCTTCCCGGTTCTGGCGTCCTCCTTCCGTTGCCCGGTATCCTCGTCGTATAGCCACCGCTTGCAGTCTTCACAGGTTCTCATCCCAACCTGCGGGTGGAGCAAGGCTAGCCTTACTCCGTTTGCAAGTTTTTTGCGTCATCCTCCGCTTGCTTGTCTTGTGTCTGGGCTACTTCGCGGTCCATCACCTGGGCTGGCGCTTGACCGTTAAAAATTACGTTGTACATATCCCGGAAAGCGTAGCCGTCCAGCTCTGCTAAGTCGCTAAACGTCGGAGGTCCAGGATCAAATCCCTCGGCTACCCAGTCCTCAACGCGACCGGCTACGGCTTTACGCTGGCACTCCGAAGGGTTGTCACTCCTGGCCAAGTCGTACACATGGTCCTGAATGTCCGACCCCCTAACAGGTCTGTACGTAAATTCTACTTCCGGAATGGTTTGATTGTCTCCAACTGAAACGGTGCGAGTGTATCCATCTGCGATTCTTGCTCTCATTGTTCGGCCCTCAATTTGCTCTAAGGTTTCAAGGTAAGTAAGTAAACGGATCATCTCATTATGCTGCTTCGTCGTGTTCAACAGTTAGGATTTCTGTGTCCCCCGTGACTTGTCGCCGGGACGTTCCCGTAAAGTTCCAAAGGTTCTCGTTGCCATCGGCGCCTACCGGAGACTCTGGTATAACCAGATGGTCGATTTCAAAAACGGTACTGACCGCTGGCGCGGCTCGTGATAGGGTAAGCGTCAAGGCTATTCCCTGCACTCCCTTATTATAAATAAGGTTTTCGTTCGTGGCAGTCCACTCAACATTTGCGTTAAACTCAACACTGCCCGGTCCCTGGCGTGTGCGGTTTGGTGTGGTACTTTGACGCTGGAACAGCTCCAGACCTGTGTTAATCGTAAGCTGCCACGAGTCCGCGTACATGGTGGTGCCCGCTAGCGATATCGCCGCCTCGCCCTCCAGGTAAGACTCGTAGACATTGGTGGTCTGGATAGCTGCGTTCGCGAAAGTAGCGTTAGCTACTCCCGTCTTGCCTGTAATGTCTAGGGCGATTCGGATTCGCCCGTTGCTGGGTGAGATTACAGCTTGATTGACGACGCAGTTCCGGTAGAGCCATGCCGTAGCAGGTTCCGAACGCATGAAATCGAAGTCCAAATAAGAACCCTCATTCATGGTATACGGGGCGGAGGAATCGCCGGTAATATACGGAAGCCAGAACCCTAGCACCTTGGGGCTGGCCTCGAACACTAGCTGCCCGCTTACGGTTTCGCTGGTGATTCGGCTCCGATCTGTAAACTCCCACCGCGATCCCATGATCGACTCGCTGGGTGCGATTTCCTCAACGATGCCTACGCTGTCGCTTATAGGCTCGTAGGAAACACTACTAGAGTCAAATGTCTCGGTGGAAGTCTCGCCGTTCGATGCCTCGAAGGCCCATTCGGCAGCTTTGGTTGTTGTGGTCGGTGTAGGCATGGCTATTTATCCTGCTGAGGTGGTTTCTTGGTTTTCTTGGGCTTGTCCTCGTTTACATTCTTCTTTGCCCACTGGATGGCGTCCTGCAATCCTTTCCCCTTCTTGCCAGAACACTCATGGACAACCTCGCCGCCCTTCGATACCTGAGCGTGTACGCCACCGGCTGAAGTTCGGATCTCGCACTTGTACAGTCTCGTTAGGTGAATCATTTTATGCGGCATTTTTCATTCCCTCTATTTGATGGTTTAGCAAGTCTTTGGCAATTACTTCCAGCTCTGGCTCGACCATGCCAATGTGTGGACGCCATGGTAGGTTTCCGCCCGGTGTGTCGTGGTACTTCCAGTAAGGTATTTCATTGTCATCCACGCCGAACGTCAGCCCAGCGTTCGGTCCTTCGTCAAAAACTTCCCTCAATGCACCGGGAGCGCCCGTTTGCGTGAGGGCCTTCATCAGTTTTAAGGTGTCTTGCAGTACGTCGCCATGCCCTTTTCGAGCTATAGTTGCAGCCGAGTTGGGTGCCCACTTGTTTCCGCCCGGACCCGTTTCGGACTCGAAATAGTTCTTGTGTAGCTGCTCTAGTTTCTTCAGGGTTCCCTTCAGGACCGGGACGGGCCGGATTCGCAAATAGTCAGACAGCATCTCACGCGCCATCATCTGCAAGTCATCCGTTGTCCGTATTTCCCAAGTAGCCACTGCACTATCCGAACGCCTCGTCGGCCTCCACTCCTATAATGTAAAACAGTGAATCAGCGCCCTTCCGAAAGTCGTCGTCTATAAAACTGCCTGCTTGTATTATGTTAGTCTTTCCCATCCTAACGCCGCCGCCGCCCGGTGCTAGGTCCGTTGCTGCCGTGTTTCTGAATGACAGGCGGAGGGTCTGATACCACTCCATTACCACGTTCATGCTGTTCTGCTGGTCGAAGTTGTTAGCACGAGCAATACCTATCACATACTTAAACACAGTCCGGTTAAGACCCAGAAGCGTATTTGCATCCGGCAGCTCCTCGTCAAACGGTGATATCACACCGCAAGGGTATCCAACCTCCTTGGCTAGCTGCGGCAACCACGGCACTCGGCATATCGCCCACTTGCCTGACCCCAGCCCGGTCATGCTAAGGCCCAATATTCGGGCATGTAGCTGATTCAGGATAGCACCCTGCGTGGTGGAGTTTATCGCTGATAACGTGCTTGTGCTAAATGCTGCCATTTTACGTGTTAACCAATCTAGTCTGGACCTCTAGTCGGTAGCTGCTCCGTCGGTTGGACCTGACAGTAAGTATGGTAAACGCTACAGCGTTCACGGTTAGTAAGTCGCCCACTCTTGGAGTTGGGGCACCCGAGCCTGCAATCCACAAGCAGAGGGCCGACACTGCCTGGGTGAGGCCCGGCTGCCCCGTGGGTAAATCTTCAGGATCGTCGTCATCCCATAACACCTTAACGGTGTAACTTGTAGTGCCGTGCTGCGCTGCGTCCTTGGGGGTTAGTGTTGCATCTTCAACTCCGTCAATATACTGGTAGTCTCCAGCGTATGCTGTCTTGGCGTTCCAAGTCACGTTGTGGCCTCACTGCGGATCTCCCACCCGCCTGATGCCGCCTCGATCTGCTCGTTTATGTGAGCCAGTTCCTGGTATAGGGACAACCGATACTGCACATGCCCGACGTTTGCCTTGCCGCTATGATCGGGGAGTCCGCCAGCTTTTGTTGCGTCCAGAGCTGCCAACTCAACGCCGATAGCGTTGCGTCTTGATACCAAGTTCTCTAACAATGTTGCCATAATATTAAAACCAAAAGGCCGAACCACTGGGAGGCGGTTCGGCCTTTGGCGGTCCGAAAGGGCTTTGACACTGGTGTTTAATCTAAGTTTCCAATTCGACTTTTACGGGTCTCTTAAGTGGTGATCTGTCGTAGTGTGCAAAGTAGGCATGTTGGGCATCCACCTCAGACAGGCAGTTGCCAACCACTGCAACAGATAGATTCTCGTCATTTTTCCCTAGCGGAGTTACCCGGTAGGAGTAGGTTTGAATCTCTGTCGGTGGCTTGCGGTCGCCGGGCTGTAGGTTCTTGGGCCAATGCCGGTGGGCGCTTGCCAACGCAGCCTCAGCGTCAACGTGCCCGCATACCAATTCTAGGGTGCCACTGTTCTCCTCTCGCTCTTTAGCTTGTGCAGCCCGCTGTTTATCGCGAGCTTTCATAGCCTTGTCATCAAAGGCCTTAGCCTTCGCTGCGGTTGGAGGTTTTGCGGCAGCCTTGCTCACAGTTCCCTTGTCACTAACTTCAGACATAATATCCGGCCCTTCTACATGGTTTACACAGTAAATAAAACAGCGTCAGTCGAAGCTATGCCGTGCAGCGAGCTACCTTACGAGGCTCGCGAACGCCCGTTGTGGACTTACGTCGGCACTTAATTCTCGTGACAATGTCCCGGCTAAACCCGGCACTGCTGTTCTGGTCCTCAACGAACACCTGGGTCGGCCAGACTACTCGCTCGACAAAGGCTTCGCTGAACTTGCCGATCCACCAGTCTGTAGCAGACCCGCCTACGCTCGAAACGTACTGCGAGGACAGGCCGGTGTAGCTTCGACGACCGCTGGCAATCGGGTTGGCGAATACCATACGCGGCACACTTGCGCTGATAGCACCCTGCTCATACTGAGTCGGGTTCAGGATTCGAGCCATAGTGAACTCTAGCTCGTCTGGGACAACGATTTGCATGTTCCCACCGATAAAGATCGGCTCGCCCGTTTCTGGGTCCGTGATGTCATTGAACCCGTTCTTGGCAGTTTCAACGCTTACGTAATCCAGCAGGGCGTTGCCAGCAAACAAGTTTTCAAAATCGCCTTGAGTATGCGAGGTAGCATATGTGGACTGTTGCGGACCGTCGTTCCGGCTGTAGGTGTTAGTGATACCTAACACGGTGCTGAGACGCTCCTTCTCCTGGGTGATAGCCATCGACTCGGCAGCTTTATTGGCCTGCTCAAGCAGTTGACCTGTCTTGTCCTCGTAGATCGCTTCTTCCGTGATAGGCAGGATAAATCCGTCCTTCACGACTTCCGGTAATGTAACATGCTGACCAGACAAGCCTACCAGCGGGTATTCATCGCCTTCACCAACGTCTGATGCAACATCACCAATCATGGCAATGCCGGGAATGATCTCTCGCTGTTGCGTAGTGGCGGGGCGTTCGGTAACCAACTGGCTGCCGATGAAGTCCGGCGATTCAAACTGCTCCAGAACGTCGGCAAACGTAATTTGACCGATTATGTTGGAGAAGTGGGAAGTCATGACAGCGTCACCGCCAGCTTCCATGATAACCCGGCTCCCGCCGTAGGATCGGCGGTCTTCTTCCATGCGTCGCAGAACACCATGCCCATCGGGGACTACGTTCTCAAACAGGGTTCGGATGGAGAAGTTGGAGATTTCGCCAGCGCGGCGAAGCTCCTGGACCTGCTCCATGGCTTCATGATAACGTCCCTCTTGGGAGCGACTCTCCAGCATACGGCTGAAGTCTCGACATTCATTGGCAGTATTGAGCATGGTCTGTACTCGCTTTGGTCCGTGGTGGAATGGTTGTCTGTAATTTATAGTTTAAGTAGTTAGCGTTTCTTGCGGAAGATCGCCAAGTCCACAGTGACGACTTCACTGCTGCCGGAGCCGGCTTTTACCCCGACTACCAGCGACATGTTGCCCGCATCGTAGCCGACGCGATGCTGAATCAGCGGTGTACGTGCGTTAGCACCTTGCTGCGGAGGTTGCACCAAGGCGTTCCCGCCGGCTGTATCAATCCAAGGAGTAACCAGCATCTCGCTAGAGCTAATTGGATCAACCTGTATAGCAAGCGTCTGGAACGAGGTGCCTCCGGCAGTCTTGTTCGTTTCGGTAGTTGTCTGCGAAGTACCTTGGCTGGTTTCAAACGACCAACGGGTATCGCCGTCAGCCTTAAAGAGTACGGCACCGTCGTAGTCAGCAGGGGGTCCAGCGCCGTCGTCCTGTAGGGTGTTAGCACCTACGGTTTCAACAAGGCCGAATATCACATTGGCGTCATCAGTGGCAGACTCCGCATATTGAAGTCTTACGACCATCAACATGGGCTTGCCATTCAAGAACTGACCAACCTCGTTTGAGTAGAGATAGGCTTCGTTATTGTCGGTTGCACCCGTGGTAAGTAGCACGCGACCGTCCAGGCCGTCAGCGTCGTGGGCGACGCTTGCACCTGAATCGGCGTCAAGCGTGTTCCATCGACCAGCACTGCCGGTTTCGGCAAGCGACAAGTAGTCAAAATCATCCACAAAGCCGCTCGTCAATAAAGCAGATTTGTCGCCAGCAAGTAGGTTAATCAGGTCCATGGTGGCACCTTATAAGTGGGGGGGGTGGTGGTTTCCGTGTGTATTGTGATCGAAAATCGTTACTTAGTTACTTTGCGGACGCAGCCCGTTGGCGACTTTCCGCCAACTTCTGGTCCCACTTGTTGGCGTAGCTTACCGATGATTGGCTGCCGCTCTCAGTAGCAGGCGGTGACAGGCTCGGTGCGTAACCCCCGCTACTCGGCTTGCTGGCAATCGGCCAGCTTTCGAGCAACGCTTTGCGGTCGCCTTCTGCTGTCGCAGCTAACGCTTTGACCCTAACACTTGACGCTTCTCGGCCCGACTCAAGGAGCATGGTTTTTGCTTCCATGATAGCGATCTTTGCCAAGAGCCTGCTCTCGCTGGTCTCGGCAGGCTCGCCGCCTTCCGCACCGCCGTCGTTGCCACCATTGTTACCGGCAGAGGCGGTTAAACTGTCATCCAGCTCCAGTGCTTCCATAACAGCTTGAAGCTGCTCGTCGCTTGCATTGTCCAGCTTGGCGACGATAGCAGCCATCAAGCCTTCCTTAATCTTATCTTCTGGGGACGCTTCCTCCTCGACCTCCACCTCCAATTCAGGTGGAGCCGCCGGTGCGTCGCCCTCCAACATCTCAGCTAGAACGCTGCGACGGGGTGTATTGCTGGGAGTGCTTTCCAGGATTCTACGAAGCGTCAGCTTCTCGGTCTTGGATTCTGAAGTCTTGCTCTTGTCGCTTTCCGACATAGTCTTTCTCCTGGATTCAAACATCCCGGTCGTAGTCGCCGGGTCTGTCACAAGGTCAACGCTGAAAACTTCTTGTATTGATTCAACGAGTTCAGTGCCATTACTGTCTCGAAACTGGGCATCGACTACATGGGAGTGACCGACAGCCTTTGGAAATGATTCGGCAGCCTCTAGTATCCGCTCAAAATGCTCGTGCGTCTTGCAGACCCGCTCGTCACCAAAGAGGCCTTCACCTTCTTTGTACCTGACGTTTTCAAATATGCCAGCAAAGTCTTCAAACTTTCGGTCAGCGCCCCGCTCAACATCCTGACGGTCCTGGTGATTCACGTACAGCTTAGCACCTTCGTATAGTCGCTCAGCCTGCTTCATGGCTTCAGGCGTGTACCGCCTTCCGTTACGACTAAACTCACCTAAAATCTTTACGCCACGAATAATTCCCGCTTCGCGGTCTACCCGTGCCGATGAGTCAATGTAGGTTGTCTCGTGAATCTTGCTCATGCGGGCATCGTATCACAGGTGCGAATTACCCAATAACCCTATATTCCGACTGTCGGAATCCCAACGGGCGACCGTCGGCGGGGTGATTCCGTTAAATCCTGCGCTCTACCGTTTTCTGGGTAACACCGCAAGAGGGACACTTCCAATAACGCATCGCCCCTTTGCGTCCATTGTCGTGCATGACTAGCAGGCAGTCCGCGCATATTGGCTTATCAACCCGCACAAACTTCGCAACAGCCTCCCCAATCTTGTCGGCCTTGCCTAGGTCTTTTGTTGCTATTGTCAAAGCTCCCCCGCCGCCTACGTGCCCCGTGGCTGATTTACATAGCGAACCGTACACCGGCAATTTGGGTGAGCCGGTGGGCCACTAGGGTATTGAGCGCCCCACACTTCGCGGCTGAAACCGTTAAGCGGCTCGCATATCGGGCATACCCTTGCGTCACGCTCTGTCACCCATACGTCACCAGGGTCAACGCCCCCAGCAACAGCCAGCCCCTGCTCAGCACCCTTTGACTGCGCCGCCGTCATCTCGGTAGTTGCTACCGTGACTGCTGAGCTTGGTCCTAGCACCTTCACCATCGCCAAGTCAATCCTCCCCTGCGATAGCGGGCGATCTTGGCCCTCTCGCTCCAGGTCTTTCATGGCGTTTGAGAAACGGGTGATTGCACCTGCCGTTACGCTGCTCGCCACTGAACTGCCTCGACTGCTGGAGTACGACGACGCGTCCTTATCAAAGTCCACCATCATCAGGGAACCCAAACCTGCTATTGACGGACCCGACGGCTTTCTTTCAGACCCCCAGGCGTGGTAATTCGCTGACGCTAGAAACATCAGGAATAGCAACTGCGTGACCTCCTCCTCAGTCTCGCGGGCCACTTCATCCCAGAACGACTGCGGCACCTTGGTAGCATCTGGCGGGTTGCCTATCAAGGCCACTAGCTCCCTGCGCTTCCTTGAATTGAGCCTAGACAGTCGCCGGGTAAGTGACCGCTCCATCTTCTGGCGTTTCGGAACTTCCAACGGCTTTCTCCCTAAGACAAAGACCGGCTGGGCGATTTGAACGCCCACGCGGGGGGATGAACCCTTAACGCTGTAACCAAACAACCGGCCCAACAACTAAAGCAATACGGAAAACGTGGTAGGTAAGGAGTTAAACCCACGGTGGCGAACCGCACACTTAGTTATTGACTTTGTTAATACCTCTCGAAACAGTCTAGGACGGCCCTAGCTTCGCTAGTCGTCCTGACTGACTCTAGTGCTGCGGATATCGCCGCGCTCTGCGAATCGCCAGTCCGTGTTCCGGGAGGCGAAATTCCACCTGCGACAGCGCCGCCTGTTACCCCTTCTAGTTCTTCTCGCTCATTGCGTCGCGTTTCACGCAACACCGTATTTGAGTCAACAATCCCTCGATCCCACAACGCCGTCAACTCTGCTGCTAGCTGCGCCTTATCCCGAGTCGCCACCGGCGGTGGTGTCACCGCCAGCTCTAGGTAACTATTAAGCTCGGACCATGACCTAACCATATTGCGGAATCTGCCAGAGTCGTGCGCAATTTTGACCACCCTCCATATAATACGCTTGAAAGCCTTGGCGTATTGCTGCTGATCGCCTTCCCTCGCCTTAACGAACGGGGACTCGGCAACCAGCGTGCTGCTGAAGTTGGCGTTAGAAGCGTCACCAGATATCATGTATTCCGGGAATAGCCAGCGTATCCCAATCCGCCTCTTTAGGGCACCGGCCACCTCCAGATAGGAACTAGCGGCACCCGCGAACGGCGACGGCTTGTACTCCTTCCCGGCAGGTACATCTACAACAGTGCCAGCTCGCGACCTCTCGATGCTTCGCTCGCTCCCCCTATTGGCCTTGATAGCTCGTGAAAACGTATCTAGTGCGTCGTTAATAGTAGAGCTTGCGTCGCTAGAAGTCGTACCCTTAGGGTGCTGGCGAATGTAAGCGATAGCGGACTGAACCGCCGCCCCTACGCTCATATTCTCACTCAGCTTGTCTTCACGCTCAAGGTCAACCTGAACCGGCCAGAAGTCACTAACCCCCCGCTTAGCTGTGCGGATAACATTGCGTCGCATCAGCACTGCACACTTGCTGCCTAGGTGTGGTTGGGGGGTGCTAGGCAGATACTCCCAATGCGCCCCGGCATCGTCATGGACTACGTGGTAGCCAGCGTGCCGAGTATGGTCGATGCGTTTCATACGTTCGTCGTAGACGGTATGAACACCAAACGTCCAGGAGCTTGCGTCAAACGGCGACACTGACCCCGCCCTGACCCCAGCAGGCATAAGCCAATCGTCTAGCGGTCTTTTGTTAGCTGGCTCGCGAAGAGAGTCCGGCTCGATACGACGAGCATCAACCTCGCCGCCTGCCGCCGGGTACAGTCCAACCAGCGCCTCGCCGTCTTCACGGGAAGCGTCATGCAGCTCACGGTCAAAGTCACCTACCCATTCATTGCGATCCAGAAAGTCATTAACACAACGCTGGACAGCTTCTATCAGTCCCATCGGCACGTTAAGCCCGGACTCCTCCTTATGTCGAACCTCATAATCCCACTCGCCACCCATAACGTAAACTTGCAGAGCCTGCAAAGCACCCACTGAAACAGAGGTAAACGCCGACAAGTTTCGGGACATAGCACGCTGCCGGGCAAGATCCCACTGGGTTTGATAGAAGGGTCGATACCGCCCGTCCTCGCGATCCGCCAAAGACGACTGCGAGTGGATACGCCCCGAAGGGCCACCAGAGTAAGTCGCTGGCGACGCCCCCCCAACGTGGGACCAACCGTCGCTTCCATAAGCGTCAAGAGTGTACTCAAGAGCTTCGATGATCTTGCTTACGCTCAGGTCAACGGGTAGTTCTTCGGCTTTCTCAGGCATTGATAGTCTCCGATATCATGGCGTGAATCTTTCGCACTGCCATCTCTAGTGCGTCCGGCCCGTCATCGTGGTCAGCCATCGGGAAGTCCCTGAGCTGACCGAGTAGCCTCTGGTTATAAGGGTTACCACGACGTAGTTTTACCCTGCCCTGAGCTAAAGGTCCACCTAATCTTCTAATTCTTATTAGCTTCATCGTGCTATTTGTGATGCCAGACACCTGACACGGGTAGGTTCCATGCTCTTTTGCGTGCTTAACAAACTCGGGCAGCAGCAGCTCCTGAAACGCGTTGTCCTCGATTACTACAGCGTCCGGCCTGTATCGGTTCACCATGGCGGACAGTTGTGGTACTAGCTCGGGGAGCGGTCTGCGATCTATGTCGGTATCTACGTAGAGTTTTCCAGCCTGCACACCGACAAACACGATGGCTTGATAGTCAGACTTTTCGCGGCCTTTGCTAGCATCCAGGGAAATAGCTGACAACTCGAACCGATCAGGCCACTCGTCAGCCCATATCTCATCAAAGTATTCACCCGGCCACTCTACATTTTGATGGCTCGTAGGATTCTGCTGGTATAGGGACTGCCACCAGTACGGAGTCATGCTCCGCTTCTTCAACTCCAGAGCCTCCCGAGGCCACCGCTCCGGCCAGAGCGCCTCACCAATGTCGCGACCTAGCGGGTCATCCGACCGGGTAGCAATAGCCGGGTAGCTTACTCGGTGAACCGGCTGCCCCTCATTCTCGTGCATGCTCTTAAGCATCATGCCAGACAAGTCTAACTGATGCCAGCGTGTCTGCATCAGAACTACCACTCCGCCGGGTTCCAGTCGGGTGCTGGCCGTAGACTGCCACCAGTCCCAGTGTCTCTCGCGTATACGTGTAGACAGGGCCTCCTCGTCGTTTTTGATCGGGTCATCAATAATCATTAGGTTGGCACCACGACCAGTCATTGGACCCCCGATCCCGGCAGTCAGCATACCGCCGCCCTGCGTTGTCTCCCAGTCGGAAGCACTGGTCGTGCCGGGAGACACGGACGAATTAAACCACTGGACACCCGTGGTGGACACTAGGTCGCGAACCTTGCGTCCCCAGTGGGTAGCAAGGTCGCCACTGTAACTTGTGAGAATAACACGCCGGTCAGGGTAGCGGCTTAGATACCACGTTGGTAACCACTTGCTAATCAACTCCGATTTACCGTGCCTTGGCGGAGCCTCAAGGAGTAGGATACGCTCGTCCATTCGATGATGGATCAGGTCCATCACTTGCCGGTTTATGGCCATTAAGTGAGGGGCTGGAAACCACTGCCCCTCGCTCGCCTCCGCCGCCCAGGTTGCTGGAGTACTCGCCGCTAGCAATCTCTTCTGCAAGTTGCTCGAATCGCTCATCACCTTCAATCTCCTGTAAGGCTTTCCGGATCATAGCGCCTTGCTGGCTGTTAATCTCGTGCTGGTCCGGGACGATCTTGTCCATGATCTTGTGACGCTCGTTCTGAGCGAGTCGAGCTGCCGAGATGACCATGTTCATGAGGCTGGTGAACTTGCGAGAGCTTCCCTCTTGAGCAGACTTAGCCAGCAAGACGAATCCCTGCCGCACAATCTCTTCCGCTTGCTCCGTAGATACTACCCCCAGAGAAAGTAGGCGGGCTACCATTTTAGCGTCGCCCCTTACGCCACCCGCTTGTCCCCCAAGCAAACCTACGACCCCCCCAGGACCCCCACCCTCAGGAGTCTCAGGTTGGCCGTTAATTTTCGGATTGTCGCTCATACTAACTCGGCGTTATGCTCTTTTGCTAGCTTCACCTGTCGCTTTGATGCCCAGGCTTGCCTGTACTCAACATCCGAGAACAGCTTGCTGAACCCTGTAATGTGCTTCAATCGTAGCAGCTCTTCAGGCTCCATGCCAAGTTCATTGCAAATATCCGCATCCGACCATCCCCCGTCAAGCATTTTGAACACCATGTTCGCCATGCCGTCTACGCTGTGCTTGCCCCTTGCCCGGTTGTGACGGACTGTGCTAGCCATGCGGTCGTTTAACGGCTTGTCGATTACCACGACGGGTATTAACCCCCCAGTGCTTTCTAGTATATCCTCATTACGGGAGATTGTGAAATTGCGATGGAACCCGTCTACGATAATATATTTATCCTTTTCTTCATCGTACACAGTAACCACCGGCTGAGTCAGCCCGTCATGCCTGATAGAAATAGCTAGCAGGTGCATCTCTTTAGGTGCCACTGAGTTTGGGTTGTAGTTATTAGCCTGAACCTTTTCAGCAGGCACCCACTGTACATTGCTAACTGGATGCTGCGAGAGCAGCTTTTTCTTCTTCGCGCCGTGCGTTTTTGCCATGATTTTTCGACCATTTTGAGTGTGCAGCAGTAAATGTCGAGAGCGCCGCGCCCTCGAAGTCGTTAGTGAGGATCGTTTTGATCTCGCAGTGTACCAATGCCAGTTGAGCTTCCGGTAAGTATCGTTCGTCAAACCCTGCGAAAGTTCTACGCATGATCTCGCGGTGCTTCTCGTTGAGTATCAGGTTTTCCAGCAGGTGATCCCGGTACTCCCACCAATCCTTGAACATGGGCGGACACTCCTTAGGGCAGAAGAAAGCGTCTCCCAGTCGGCAGGCGCTATTTAGGCCTGATAGTCTGGTGCTGATATTACGCCACGTTTCGGGTTCAATGTCGTGCAAGAAGAACAAACTGCGAACGGCGGTCTCATGGTGTACGTTGGAGACCCGCATCTTCATAACCGGGATGCCGTATTGATAGTAGTAATCATACAGCTTGCAATAGTCCCAGTTGTTATCGTGGATAGACTTCCACACG
>VTLG01009963.1_pt1 | contig 14944 bp, 21 predicted proteins | sample 4694571 | NCBI WGS metagenome assembly VTLG01 (sample SAMN12604809, study PRJNA352737) | marine metagenome | biome: ENVO:00000447; feature: ENVO:00000209|ENVO:00000569|ENVO:01000036; material: ENVO:00002151; isolation source: viral sequences binned using virsorter ...
GTGCGTTGCAAGTATCACTTGATATGCGACAGCCGCCATCATGGTTATTTATCGACCATTGTCAAGCTGGACTTCACCACACGCGAAAAAAAAGAGGGGGCGGGGTCCGATCCGCGACCCGCCAGGAATCCGAACCAGACCCCCCCCTCGCGCGGGACTCCAGTTATATATAGTCCCAGCCTCCCGCGAGAAAAGAAATCGATATTGGAGAGGTTGAGCAGCATGGTTATGATGTCTGTTGGAACGGGGTCTTTGGGGGGGGAAGCGGCATGACTGTAGGGAAGGTATGTAGTGGCATACGGGAGGGGCTTGCTATGGCCCGCGACCTGGCATGGGTTATTATTGGCGCTGGCGTCATCTACCATTTCTGGATCTACTCCAGTTTCTGGTTCTAGGGCCAGGGGTAAGGCGAATGGACTTACGCAGGTTATCTGAGGTGATGCTGCATGCATGCGAGGCGGGCATTGCATCGCAGGGTTGGAGTACAGCTCGCTGGCTGGAGTATTTCCGTGAGCCGATGGAGACATCGACTCCTATTCCATCAGCGACCCTGGCGGCCTGGGCTGGCAGTGTCGGCTTGGTTGATCGTCTGGACGCATTAGCGAAGAACGAGGATCACCGTGGTTACCACAGTGCGAACGTGCTGCTATCGACGATGTCGGACGCGGATGGCGAGTTAGATTTAGCTGGTCCTGACTCTGACATGCTGACGTTCCTGTTAAATGTGGGTACACTAACGATAGGTGACATTGGCGAGATTTACACGATGGGGACGTTCATGCGTAGTCGCGGTGAGGTAATGGGTTTCAGGGACGTTCAGGAGACTCACTTGGACAAGGCTCGCGAGTTATGGGCGTATTAGATCATGACACAGTATTCTTATCCCGACGATGACGGTTCTGTGGGTAACTGGACTGCTTCAACGGGAACAGATCGCTGGGAGATGATCAACGATGATCAGGCTTCACTCGACAACTCTGACTACATTAGTTCCACGGCTGGTGGCGGTGACACAAACCCAGACCAGATAGTTGTGACTCTGACGGATATCTCCACGCCAGAGGACAGGGACGATCATTACATCAAATACCGGGTCAAGGGTAGTGGTGGAATGATGGGTAGTACCCCAACCTTCCAGGTAGAGTTAATGGAGGGTGCTACGGTACACAAGAGTGACACCAACAGCAGCGTTGGAGGTAGTTTTGGAGATGTTTCCATAACGATTTCTTCGGGTGATGCCGGGGATATTGAAGACTATGGGGCACTTACTATCAGAATGACCCGTGGTGCTGGTGGCGGTGCGGGAGGTGAGGACATTTATGTCTCTCATATCTACCTTCAGTGTAACGACGCTGCGGCATCGAGTGCATCCTTACCGATGGCAATGAACACATATCAGCAAATGAGGGGTAACTGATGTTCCTGAAACAGAGTACAGCGTACACATTTCGCATGGGGCCGTTCCTGGATGACACGGACGGGAAGACAGCTGAGACGGGTCTGACGATTGAGGACTCGCATGTGCGGGTGAGTAAGGCTGGGGGAAACTTCATTGATAAGAATGAAAGCAGCAATTCATCTCATGATGAAGCTGGATTTTACATTGTGGTTCTGGACACCACGGACACCAATGCGGTTGGAGAACTTTTGATTGCAGCGCATATATCAGGTGCACTGCCGGTATTTGTGACCTTCCAGGTAGTGGAAGAGGCGATTTACGATGCGTTCTACGCTGGTAGTGCTACTCTGGCAGCGAGTGTCGCCTCTATCCTGGCGGATACAGCCGAACTGCAGGGGGACTGGGCGAACGGAGGTCGATTAGATTTGATTGTCGATGCGACTTTAGCAGATACAGCCGAGTTACAGGGTGATTGGGCAAACGGTGGCCGGTTAGACCTACTGTTGGATGCGACCCTTGCAGACACCGCCGAGCTACAGGGTGACTGGGCCAATGGTGGACGCTTAGATTTGATTGTCGATGCAATCCTAGCAGACACGGGTGAGCTACAAACCGACTGGGTAAACGGTGGTCGTCTGGACTTGCTGGTGGACTCGATCATCTCCAAGGTGGACGTGGTAGACGGCATTGTGGACGACATCCTGCTGGATACGGCGGTGATAGGCAGTGCGGGTGCTGGTCTGACTGCTGTGCCGTGGAACGCTGCCTGGGATGCAGAGGTACAGAGTGAGTGTACTGACGCTTTGAATGCGTATGATCCTCCGACCAAGGCAGAGGTGGATGCTACCTGGACAACGGCATTAACGGAGAGTTACGCCAGTGACGGTGCGGCGGCTACTCCTGCTCAGTTGTTGTACATGATCCACTGTGCTGTCAGCGAATTCTCTATCAGCAGTACGACGATCACGGGCAAGAAGCTCGACGGCAGTACGACTGCCATGACGTGGACGCTTAACGACGCTACCAGTCCCACTAGCCGGACAAGGGCCAGCTGATGAAGACGATTGTGCATGTCAACCAGCACAAGTTGCGGGATAACACCCGGGACGGGACAGACGATCCTGTGCTGACTATCAAGACTTACAAGAGTAATGATTATGCACATGAGGCGGTGATAAGGGACGATGCGGGCCTGGAAGTGGCCCGCATCGTATACCGTCCCCACAAGCCGCTTTCCTGTGGTGCCAGGTGTTGGATTGAGACTGAGAACGAGGTGACACCTGTTACCCGGGGTAGTGACTGATGGCGATCAAGCATATTGTCTGGCAGATGGACGATGTTGAAGCTATCGTCACCCGTGGCTTCAGCGTGATCGGACCGAACATTGCCGCATTGGTGCTCAATGCAAATCACCTGGTGGGTGATTTGCTTGATGATGAGATCTTCTACCGCACTGTGCCGGTCACAGGATATACGGTGCTGATGTTAGCGGCAGCGGATGGGTCAGCGATCACAAGCGGCACAGTGACAGGACGCATTACCAAGGATGGTGGTACGCAGGCAACCCTTGCTGGTTCCTGCGTACATGAGGGCAACGGCCAGTGGTCGGTTAATCTGACTACCTCTGAGATGGATGCGGAGGTCGTTGCCCTGTTATTTTCTCATACAAGTGCAATACCGGTGTTCAGGACCATTGAAACCTCTCCCGTCTGAAACTCCGAAACGCAAGCCGCGCAAGCGTTCCGGCTATGTACTGTTCAAGGACAGGATGCGCCGGGAGAGCCGTTGGCGAGAATACAAGGAGCTGGTACGCAAGTATCTTGTTGGTGGGGATCCTTCAACCCGGGCGTCGTATAATGCCTGTGTGGAGATGGGTTACAAGGGGCCGGAAGAAGAGCACAAGATAAACAACGACTTCATGGCACACGGTGCTGACTGGATAAGGAAGGCTGCTTTGCAGAAGGAGATGGAGACAGTGGACGAGACAAAGGAGGCTCTTGATTTAAGGGACCGTCTGGGCGAGTTTGACATTGATGCCAGCGAGTTGCCTGCCGAGATCGCCTTTGTGTTTCACAATCTTCACAAGGCAAAGGGTGAGGAGGACAAGTGGCTGGTTTCCCCGGATGATGCACCGAGTCCGGGTGCATGGAACATGCTTGTCTGGGCAGCGGAGAACCAGACCAAGTTCTTTGAGCTGGTCATCCGTGAGCAGCTCAAGAAGAACGACCGTACTGATGAACAGGGGATGGGTGATACGGGGGAGAGTGTATCCCAGATTGACAAGATCCTGAACGAGCTAACTGATGGCTGAGTTATACAAGAAGGTTCCCAAGACACTCAGGGAGAACCTGGAATATCGGCAGAAGGTTCTTGCTTCTGCCGATAACCTGGAGACACAGCGCACTCTCTGGACTGCCTGCAAGCGGGACATGCTGTTCTTCATTAACACCTTCTGCTGGCTGTACGAGCCACGCAGCAGTCGGCTGCGGGGCACGACCAGCAATGTGATCCCGTTCATTACTTACCCTTACCAGGATGAAGCGTTCACACAGATGAACGAGAACCTGGGTCACCGGGACATAGGGATTGAGAAGAGTCGTGACCTGGGTGCAACGTGGATGTTCCTGACGATGTTCTTCTGGCACTGGATGTTCAACGACTTCAGCAGCTTTGGGATCATGAGTCGTACTGCGGACCTGGTGGACAAGCCCGGGAAGAAGGACACACTGATGTGGAAGCTGGACTTCCTTCTCAAGGGTGACGGTGGTCGTGGCGGATTACCCAGCTGGATGCAACCGAGGGATGTTTACCGCAGCATGATGCTGATGGAGAACCGGGATAACGGCAGTACGTTTGAGGGGGCAACCACGACCGAGGATGCATTCCGTGGTGGTCGTAAGAAGGCGATTGCCCTGGACGAGTTTGCTGCTTTCCCCAGTGGTGCGGACTACGAGGCACAGGCAGCGACACAACACGCGACCGATAGTCGCGTGTTTGTCTCTACTCCCAAGGGAGCTGCGGGTGCTTACTATGACGTGATGCACACACCATCCAACATGCTCAAGGTGGTGATGGACTGGAAGATGCACCCCACTCGCCAGGACGGTTTGTACAAGAGTGACGAGGGAGTACTGGAGATACTCGACCAGGACTACGAGTTTCCCGAGGGATATCGGTTCATCCTGGACGGCAAGGAACGCAGTCCGTACTACGACACTGAGTGTGCACGCCCGGGCGCTACAGCACAGTCGATTGCCCAGGAACTGGACAGGGATTACGGGGGTAGTGAATACCAGATCTTTGGTAAGGAGTTATATGAATCAGCCCGTGAGGGGCTGCTTCGCCCCTACACACGCGGGGTATTCCGTTATGAAGCGGAGACGCTTGACCCCGAGTTTTCCGAAACGATTGATGGGCCGCTGCTGCTCTGGTGTCACCGCAGCTACACCGGACAGCCTGTGCCGACAGGTGAATACGTGATTGGTTGCGACATCTCTGCCGGCCTGGGTGGCGATTACACGTCTAACAGTGCCGCAGTGGTGGTGGATGCAATAACCGGTGAGCAGGTAGCCGAGTACGTTACTAACACGACTCCACCAGGTGATTTTGCTGAACTGGTAATCTCGATCAGCAAGTGGTTTCGCAATGCTTACCTGATATGGGAGTCCAACGGTCCTCCCGGGATGACCTTTTCCCGTCGCGTGCTGGACGTGGGATACCCGTATATCTACTTCCGGGAGATGGATCAGCGGGCATACCGCAAGAAAACCCGTAATCCAGGATGGTATTCCAACGAGAAGAACAAGCTCTCATTGCTGAGTAACTTTGCTACCAGCGTGAAAACGGGTGAGTATTGTATCCGATCTGAGCTTTTAATTGATGAGTGCAAACAGTACATTTACAAGGACGGCAAGGTCGTTCACTCAAGGAGTGTACGCACGCGGGACGACTCTGCTAAAGGACAAGCGCATGGGGATCGGGTCATTGCAGCAGCACTGGCCTGGCACGGAATCAAGGATCGACCGGTAGCACCGAAATCGGAAGAGACTTTTGTTGAGGAAATTCCCCACGGTAGTATGGCCTGGCGTTTTCAGAATGAAGACGAGAGGACATCCGATCTCAAGGACGAGTGGCTGTGAATCCTAATAATTCGCGTGACCGGGAACGGTTATTCAAGGCGATCGAGCTGTCTACACGGCAGCTGCGTCCCTTCCGCGAGAAGCGGGAGAAGCTGATACGCCAGTACGTGGGATCCAACTACGGTAGTGGTACAGGCGGCAGTGAGCGTGAGATCATTGTTAATCTCATGTACCAGACTGCCGAGGCTTACATGATGACACTCGCGGCTCAGAGGCCGCGAGTGCTTGTCACTTCCAAGTACGCTGACTTGACATGGTTTGGCAACTATTTCCAGGTTGCCCTGAACAACCTGATCAAGGAGGTCCACCTCGAGGACACCCTCCGCAAGGCTGTGCTGGATGCATTTTTTGCGATGGGGATTGTCAAGGTTTACACGGCTGATGCGGGTATGGTTCAGCTGGAGGGGGAGGATGAGTGGGTAGATCCGGGCAAGCCGTTTGCCGAGAACATCTCGATGGACGACTTTGTTTACGACACCCGTGCCACTGGCTGGAGCCGGATCAAGTACTGCCTGAACAAGTATCGTGTCTCCTATGAGAAGATGATGGAGGATGATGCTTACGACAAGAAGGCGAAGGAGGAGCTGCGTCCCGACTCTCGATACAGTGAGCGGGAGGGAACAACGGGTGAGCAGGCGGTCAAGGATCTTCTCTATCCCGAGCGGGATGCTGATGATTATGAGCCGATGATCGACCTGATGGACGTATGGCTTCCCGAGGAGCAGATGATTGTCACCTGGGCAGTCAACAAGCACATGGAACCACTCCGCATCATGGAGTGGAATGGCCCCGAAGGAGGGCCATTCCACATACTCTCCCTGGCAGCGGACGTGCCTGATCACATTATGCCGATATCCCCGGCGATGAACCTTTCGCCACTGAACCAGCTGATCAATGGCCTGATGCGGAAGCAGCAGCGACAGGCACAGAGACAGAAGGACATTCCCTTTTACCAGTCAGGCCATCATGACGATGCCAAGCGCCTTGAGCGAGCCAGTGACGGTGAGTGGACTCGGGTGGATAATCCCGAGAGTGTCAACGTGATGAAGATGGGTGGCGTCGACCAGGCGAACCAGGCGTTCGGTATTTCCATGCAGGATCTGTTTGATCGCATGGCAGGTAACCTGCAGCTGATGGCGGGACTCGGTCCGCAGAGTGGAACACTCGGACAGGATCAGATGATCAAGTCATCCAACAGCAAGCGGGAAGCGAACATGCAGTACCGGATCGTCCGCTTTACCACCGATATCTGTCGCGATATGGGTTGGTTGCTGTGGAATGACTCGGTGATGGAGACGGAGGGAAGTTACGAGGTGGCGGGGCAGGATATACCGGTATCGTGGACTCCCGAGCTGCGTGAGGGAGACTGGCTTGACTACAACTTTGAGATTGAACCGTACTCGATGCAGTACAAGTCCCCCAGCGAGCGACTCACCGGGATCACCAACTTCATCAGCCAGGTTGCCATGCCGATGCAACCGATGATGCAGGAGTATGGTGGCTCGATCGATATCCAGGAACTGGTGGAGATCTACGCGGAGCTGATGGACATGCCGCGACTCAAGCAGATTGTAAAGTTCCAGGAGCCGAAACAGGACAGGCCTGGGCCGCAGGGGCAGCCCCCAGCAGCCCCTGCCCATACGGTCAGGGAGAATGTAAGAACCAACGTACCCACGGGCGGTACACAGGAGAGCCGCAATCACGTAATGCAGCAGGTACTGATGGGCGGGTCACCTAATAGTGACCAGGCCGGTCAGTTCGGAAGGCAGGGACCATAATGCCGGGACCAAGGAAATACCTCTGGCGGGATGACGATGGTGAGATGCGATGGCACGACCATCCTGTGCCGGCTCGAGGGGCAGAGAAGGGTGAAACAACTCGCAACTTTGGTGCGAACGGGTGGTCGACGGGGCTGGAATCAGATGGAGCAGCGGTGCATAGTAGCCAGGTGAATGAGTTCCGAGAGGATGCTCAGAAGGCTGGTTTCACAGGAGTGGAGTTTTCAGATTCGGGAGAGGTCAACTTTTCAAGTCGTGGCCAGAGGGCAAAGTACCTTCGGCATCGCGGCATGTATGACCGCGATGCCGGTTATGGTGACGCCTCCCCGAGTCAGTTTTAAGGAGAAGCCAAATGGCAGAAGAAACAGCAGTGGAAGCAGAAGAAGTTGAACTCACCGATCGTGATCTTGACGTGATCGATAAGGTCGAGGAAGAGCTTGAAGAAAACAGAAGCGACAACGATGAGAAATCCGTTGTCGTGGACGATGCCGGCGATGACGCAAGTGCCGCCAGCGAAAAGGCTGAGAAAGAGGAAGTGAAACAGGAAGATGAGCTGGCCGCGCGGGCCAGGTCATACGGACTGGATCCTGATGCTTTCACAAGCCGGGAAGCCCTGGAGCAGAACGTTGGTGCTGTGGAGCAGAGCTACGCGCAGTTCTACGCTTACCAGCAGCAACAGCAGCAACAGGCACAGTCGCAGTACTATGCCCAGCAAAACTATGCTCAACAGCAACCACAGGTTCCTGTTGAGTTTCGGGTTAATCTGGACGAGGACTACGATGAGGGACTTCGCAATGCGATTGATGGAATGGCCGGTCAGATGACCAATCATTTCAATGGTCAAATGGAAGTCCTGGCCCAGCATATTCTGAATCAGCAGCAATATGTCGGACGCTTTGCCAGCCAGGAGCAGATGCTCCAGCAACAGGCAGAGCTGGACGACTTTGATTCTGCTGTTCAGTCGCTGGAAAGTGGTGACCTGTTTGGCGGTTCCAAGTATCAGGAGACAGAGACTGGTAGTGAAGCGGCCCAGAATATGGAGCAGCTTTACGACCGGGCTTACACTCTTGCATCTGGCTACGTGAGCCAGGGGCAGGAGGTTCCCCCGATGAAGGAACTTGTTGAGCAGGCTTACCGTGTTGTGTTTTCAAACGAGGTCGATAACCAGAATCGGCAAAGGTTTAACGATCGGATGCGCAAGGCATCCAATCGTCGTCTTGGCGGAGGGCGCTCCACAAAGGAGACTGCTCCCCTGATGGGCGAGGATGAGATCGCTAGTGACCCTGTCCTGAAGGATGCCTACAACGGCTTCCTGAAGGAGAATGGTGACCTTTGACGTTTCGCAGAATAAGGATCATTAGCTATGGCATTAATGCCTGACCAGCTAGATGACTTTATTTTGCTTACGCTTGATCGTTTTAAGCGTAAGCAATGGGTCGACCTTTCTCTGGATAACCAGCACCATGTCTTTGCGTCAAAGTTTCTCAAAGGCAAGGGTAAGGATCCAGAAAAAGGCGGTGTTCAGTTGAACTGGAAAGTCCAGACGGCGAACACTGGTACGGCCAAGCATAGCGAGTTGTTCGCTGTGGATGCCACTGGTGTGAAGGATCTCATGACTGAGGCCAAGCAGCAGTGGAGTAAGCAGACTGTGAACTTCTCCTATGACGTGGATGAGGATGCTATGCAGAGTGACTCGGAGACTATTATCCGGGAAGTCGCTGTGCGTCGTCACTCCATGTACAACGATTTCTTTGAGCTGATGGAAACGGCCCTGTGGTCGGCTCCCAGCGGCAGCACGCAATCTCCTCGGCCTCCGAGTGGGATTCCGTTCTGGATTCAGAAATCGACGACAACTCCCGGCGGTGGATTCACCGGCGGGAATCCGAGTGGTTTCTCTAGTGGTGCCGGTGGAATTTCCACCAGTACGGTCGCCAACTGGAAGAACTGGTCATTTAACTATACGTCCGTGAGCCGAGACGACCTTGTCTCTCGTGCTCGCAAGGCGATTGAGTTCTGCTACTTCCTGGCACCTCGCCAGTTTGCAGAGCTTGGTGCCGGCAAGGGCGATAGTGACTGGGGCTTCTTCACGACCTATTCCGTTTTGGAAGACCTGGAAAAACTTTTGGAAGGTAGGAACGACAACTTGGGTGTCGATCTGGCCAAGTATGCTGGAAGCGTGGTTCTCAAGGGTAATCCAGTCGTCTGGGTTCCTTACTTGCAGAACAACGACTCGAGCAATCCTTTCTATGGCGTGAACTTCCGAGTGTTCAAGTACTTCTTTAAGAAGGGCAAGAACCAGGTCGTTCATCCTCCCCAGAAAGCCGCAAGGCAGCATACGGTCCGCGAGGTCCATATGGATAACTGGGGCAACTTCACCTGTTACAACCGGCGTCGAGTGTTTGTCGGATACGTAGCCTAACGGAATAAGGAGATGAGCAATGGCTGATCTTTATACAAAACCGCAGGCGAAATCCGGCTCGATAAGACGCGGGTTATCGCCAACCATGTGGCACCAGGCACCGCTCGTACAGATTATGAGTGGCGACCTGGGAGAAGGGTTTGCAATCATAGACGACTTCTTGACGTTTAACGACGAGAGTCCCTGGATTGTGACCAACGCAACTTCTGGTACTGCTGCGCTGGATGACGCCAAGGGAGGAGTCGTGCTTCTGGATTCAGGAGCAACGACAGACAACCAGGGTGTTCAGATTCAGCTCGGTGGTGCGACGGGAGCCGAAAGTTTCCTGCCGTCAGCAGCTGCGAAGATTTACGTGGAGGCTCGCATTAAGGTAGCGGATATCGGGACCAGTGGTTCTGATACCTGCAACTTGTTGTTTGGTCTGACTGAGGTTGACACCACGGTGCTTGCATCGGGTGCAAACTCAACGGCCAATCACATTGCCTTTGAGCATCTTGATGATGACGGGAATCTGGATTTCCACTCCGAATCGAGTGGAAGCCGGTCCAGCAGCTCTGCTGTTGATACCCTGTCGGACGGAACTTACTTCAAGCTCGGTTTCATCGTTGATGGAACCAGCTCGGTAACTCCGTACATCAATGGTGTTGCGGGTACTGCGATTACTAGTAATATCCCGACGACGGAACTGACACTCTCGCTTGTGTGTCATTCTGCCGGGACAACGGACCCCATTCTCCATGTAGATTGGGTTGCCGCTTGTCAAGCGGAGCATATTGCTAACTAGCACTCCTGTGCGCTCGTTGGGTCAGGGAGGTTCTCCTTGACTTCCCTGGCCCAACTTTTTTTAACCTTTCAAGGAGAGAGACACGGGAGTTTAGAGATGCCAGTTACAGACCAGGAAACAAAAGACGCATGGCGCAAGAAAGTGGCCGAGGCCATCAAGGGGGGCAAGTCCTCCAGCAAGGCCAAGGCATCCGGGAAAAAGAAAAAGAGCAAGGAGAAAAAGAATGGCTGATAGCAACTTCCTGATAGCTGACCTGTTTGAGGCCAGGCAGGGTGATGTGTCGCAAGGCGAGGAGGACATCCTCGATGAGGCGCACAAGCTCTTTCATCTGCGAATGAGCGGACCCCTGCCATGGGATACCCAGGTTGCAATCGTTGTCCTTTCCAATCAGATCAAGGACGCATTGCGACCGAAACAGAAAGTGACGAGTGAATGAGCTTTTTGCGTAATACTGCCGTAACTGGTTTCACCTTTGCGATGGTGAACAAGACCTCCGGTGCCGCCCTGACGGGTGTTGCCGGTGCGATCGGGAAGTACCACACCAAGGATGGTGGTACCCAGGCTTCTCTCTCGGGAACAATTGCCGAGGAAGGGAACGGGCAGTACAGCATTGATCTCACGGCTACAGAAATGAACGGGGCGATTGTTGGTTTGCTGTTTACGCACAGCAGTGCAATCCCCGTTCAGTTCACGATTAAGACGACTGGAGGTGCTACAGCGAGCAGTTCCGAGTCGTCGCTTTCCCTGAGCCTTACCAGCCTCCGCAAGGAAGTGGGGTGGTACTGGCTGGGGGAAAGAACTTCCGGTAACTGGTCGAGTGACGAGACGGATCAGATCGATGAGATCATCTATTCCGGCCTTCGCCAGTTTTACCATCCCCCGGCAGTTCCCGGGGAGCGAATCGGTTACAAGTGGAGTTTCCTCGAGCCGGTAACGACCCTTTCAACGGTTGACGGTACGGAGGATTACACCTTGCCTGCCAGCTTTGGCGGGATGCTGGGGCCACTGACCTATGCGGCAGCGGACAATCGGTGGTATCCGGTTGACCTGACGGGTGAGTATCGCATACGCATCCTTCGCCAGCGGGACTTTAATTCTCTCAAGAGTTATCCCCAGGCGGCTGCCGTGCGAGCCAAAACGAGCGACGGCAGCGACGGTCAGCGTTTTGAACTGCTGGTATGGCCCAAGCCGGATGACGCTTATACGCTCTCCTACAAGTACCATGCGATCCAGGCGAAGCTGACTACTTCCAATCCCTACCCTCTGGGCGGGCAGATGCATGCTGAAACGATTCTGGAAAGTTGTCTGGCAATTGCCGAGCAGAGAATGGAGAATCAGTCTGGCGTTCATTCGCAGAAGTTTGTCGAGCGGCTAACTGCCTCGGTGGCCCATGACAAGCTCTACAACACCCCGGAACGTGGTGGTTACAACGCTGATCGCAGCGATCATGGTTACATGAGCGAGAATGAATTCCGCAGGTACTTTGGCGATATCGTCGATTATGACGGCGCAACTTTCTATGACACCAATCCATAGGTAAAGAAATGAGTAGTTCATACAGTTGGGTTAGCGGGGATGTCTCACTTACTGATGCTATTGGTACGACCCCGCAGTTGAGTTTCAGGGGTTTCCGCAAGGGGTATGTTTATGTCCCGAACGGGAGCAGTATTACAGGTCTTACCTGGTATGCCTCTGCCACCGACAGCGGTGACTTTGAAGCGTGCCACGATGGCAGTAGTGCCATTACCAGTACAGTAGCGGCTGACCGTGCTGTGCCGCTTCCCTCCGGTTTGGAGGGGGCTGCTTATATCAAGGCGGTAGGGAATGCCGCTGGAACCGTCAAGTTCAGTTTTATCTCATGACTTTAGGAGTAAACGGAAATGTCAGGACACAATCTTCTTCAACAGATCTCAGAGACTTTGGAACTGGAAGTTCTTGACCCGGGCAGCGGGGGAACCATTCCGGCAGATCGCAGCTTTGGCGTCTGCTCGGTTGTTACTACAGCCTCAGAAGCTCGCAAGGTCGGATCTCCTCAACGTGCTGGTATCGTAATGACCGTCTGCCTCAAGACCGATGGCGGCGATCTGGCTATTACTAGTGCTGGTGGCGAAATCCTGAACTCCGGTTCGGGTACTGAAACAACCGCCACGATGGCTGATGCCGGTGATGTGCTGGTTCTGGTCAGCGTCAGGAAAGGTTCCAATATCGTCTGGGCTATTCTTGCAAATCACGGGGCAGCCTTGAGCTAACCATGGCACGTCGCCGCACCAAATTTGATATGCCTTTTCCCATGGGCGGTTTGGTCGAGACATTTGCCTACGAGAATCAGCCTCGCGGAACAACTGTTGATTGCCAGAACATGAGAGCATACGACCCCTCAACGGGTCGTATGCGTGGCGCTCAACGGGCGGGAACTGCGAAGTATAACTCGGGGCGAACTGCTGACGACCAGGTCCAGGAGATGGGGCACGTTGTCGCCCGGGATGTTCCCTCGTCCCAGGCGGAGGTTGGTGCGCGGACCGTGACCGCCTATGCGGTCACGTCTGGTACGGTTGCCAAGTTCACCACATCGGGTTTCACGACCGCTACCAATGGCGGAAGTGCCTTGTCGGGGACACCGCCGGTCGTTTTCTCCGCAGAACTTTTTGGGGTGGTCTATTTTGCAGACGGCACAAACGAGAAGAAATGGACTGCCAGTACCAACACGGTTGCGACCTGGAGTGCCAGCCCGGGAACCCTTCCTACCAGTGGCTCAAACAAGCCTCGCCTGATCGAGACATGGCGCAGTCGCATCGTGGCAAGTGGTATCAGTGCGGATCCTCACAACTGGTTCATGAGTGCTGTAGGGGATGCGGATGACTGGGATTACTCTCCCTCGACGACCGTGGCTACCCAGGCGGTAGCGGGAAACAACACGGATGCGGGGAAGAGTGCTGACGTGATTAATGGGATGTGTCCCTATTCCGATGATGTTCTGATCTTCTTTGGTGATCACTCCATTCACCAGATGACGGGTGATCCTGCCGAGGGTGGCCGGATTGACCGGATCAGTGACACAATCGGGGGTGCATGGGGACGGGCCTGGACAAAGACGCCTGATGGGGCGGTTTACTTTTTTGGTTCCAGGGGTGGTGTTTATCGGATGTCTCCGGGGAATCCTCCGCAGGACATCACTCAGGATGGCTTGCGCGAGAGATTTGCCACGTTGAATATGAATACGATTCTTGTTCGCCTGGCATATAATGATCGGGAGAAGGGGATCCATCTGTTCCTGACTCCGCTGGATGGCAGTGCCACGATCAATTATTTCTATGACATTCGGGGTAACAGCTGGTGGCCGGATGTGTTTACCACGGCAGGACAGAATCCCACGTCGATCCATATTTACGATGGTGACGCTGCAGCAGACAGAACTGTGCTGATGGGAGGGCAGGACGGTTACATTCGGAAGTTTGATTACACGCCATCCAAGAATGACGATGGTGTGGCGATCAACAGTTACGTGTGGCTGGGGCCGATTCAACTACAGAATCGGCCCAAGATTATGCTTACCGAACTGAAGCCGTCGATGGCCACGGGGACTGACGGGGTGACGTTTAATGTTTACGCGGCAGAGACTGCGGAGGCTGCCAAGGCGGGGTCGAGTAAGTTTACCGGCACCTGGTCAGCGGGCAGGGGCAAGTCAGAGCGCCGGAGGGTGACAGGTCATGATCTATTCATCAAGCTCAGTAACGCGACAGTGAGTCAGGACTGGGCTTATGAATTCCTTGGTGTAGAACTTGACTCGGTAACTGGTCCGAGAGAGAGGCAGTGGTAATGGGATTAAATGGTTTAGTTAAAAATGCTGCACGGGAGCCAGGTCAATGTGCTCGTAGTCGCCGTAATGCCCAGCAACTGGCTACGGCACCACCGGAATTGAATCCAACATCAGGTCAAATAATGATAGAGATTTTTGCTGATGATGGTGCAAGACCGGCATACGGGAATGCTGGCAGGCTAATCTTTGTGGTCGATACGGGCCAGTTGCAGCTTGATACCGGTGATGAGTGGTCAACACATTAAGAGGAGAAGACTGTGGCGAAGAAGCGCATGAAACGTGGATACCATAAGTGACCGAAGAATCGCAAGAGTCACCCAGTTGGGGTGAAGCACCGCAGGAAAAGGAGTAAGAAATAATGCCGACAGTAGGACGAGGAAAAAGTAAAAAGAGCTTTTCATATTCAGCTAAGGGCAAGAAAGCTGCCAAGCGATACGCAAAGAAAACCGGTAAGAAGGTTACCCGAGCAAAGAAAAGGAGTTACTGATGCCAGGTCCGAATGATCCGTTTAGTGCTGCGAATGTTGAGGCGATGCGTAAGGCAGGTCGCCTGAAAGATCCGTTCAATATGCCTCCTCGCAAGCCACCGAGTCGATTGCAGCAGCTTGC
>VTLG01011725.1_pt1 | contig 14944 bp, 13 predicted proteins | sample 4694571 | NCBI WGS metagenome assembly VTLG01 (sample SAMN12604809, study PRJNA352737) | marine metagenome | biome: ENVO:00000447; feature: ENVO:00000209|ENVO:00000569|ENVO:01000036; material: ENVO:00002151; isolation source: viral sequences binned using virsorter ...
CTGTAACTTCAGGTCCTACAGTTTCAACTGTAATGTCTCTACCTTCGTATACATCAGTATAATCACCAATTTCTTCATCATTAGCGATTGATAAAAGTTCTTTGTATACCAAAGTACCAAACTGCCATATTTTAACACCCTCACTTTCTTCACCTCTTACAACAACAGGTGCAAAGTAACGTGTTTTAGCTTTAAGCTGTTTAGCTAGAGCCCAGTTGTCTCTATCATTTGTTTTGTAAAGTTCTCTTACAAAATCATAGATAGGATCATTATCACCAAAATTAGTAGGTGAAATCATAACATTTTTATCCCCAATTCCATAATAGAATTTTAATTCAGTAAAGGGATTGTCTTTGTTAAATTTAAAAGGAACAATTCTAATAACCTGCTTACCAACAGTAGGCTTCCAGAATAAATTCTTCTTTTCGGTGTTATTCCCAGTATTTTTATTTTCAAGGGAATCTAATTTGCTTTTAATAAGATCTAAATTCATAACTATTTTTTTTGTTAACCATTAAATATAATAAAACTTCTTCAAAAAACCACACTATACCTCAAGAATCTGATGAATCTTTGTATTTAACTGATTCAATTCATTGTTCTGAGTTAATAGTATTGAGTTTTTATAGTGCAACCAATTTACTCTATAGCTGGTGTCAACTACTCCTCCATTTAATTTTTTAATTAATTCGTTTAGAGCGTTAATTGTGTATAAAGTATTTGTTTCTTTTTTTCGGTGTACCATAATTGTGTTTTCAGGTAAATTGCCTATGTTACCTTGGTCTACATTGTATGTACACACGTATTCATCATTACTTTTTACATACAATACAAATATTTTATTGTACATAATATCGTAACTTTTTTGTATATCTTCTAAAAGGGGTTCTAGACCTTCGTGATCCGTGAAGGTACAGAATAATTTGTTGTTCAAGTCACTAAAATTTTCATTCTTAAAGGCATTAAAGTCGTCCAGACCATACATATCAGCCCCTTTGTAGTGAGTCATAGTTTTTTCCATAACTTATTTTTATATTTAAATTATTTATATCAAAGATATTAATTATTGATTTCATTATATCTTCTTCGTTATTATCTTTATCAAAGAGAAAAGCATCATACGTGTATAATACTAATTTTGTCTTTGTGGTTTTTAAGACCTTTATTATCTCCCACAATATACGAACATTATTTGCCGTCTCCAAATGTTGTAGCAAATAATTAAATAGTTTTTGTGCTCCTATTTCTCCTAACTTGTCTTTTTCAAATCTATAATTGGAGATAGGTGCCTCAATAAAACCATCTTCATTGTATTTTTTATGTAATGCTTGAATAAATTCTTTTGTTTTTGAAAAAAATTCAATATGTTCATATTGCTTAAATACACCCCCATATAATTGCTTAAATGTTAATTCCTTTGATTTTTTATAATCAACTCCATATAAGTCAGCAAAGTGCTGATGTATGTCTTCTTCCTCAAACTTATAATCGATTAATTTAGCAATTAGAGTTGGATGATATGCACTAATATCTATTTCAATTAATTCATCATTTTTAGGCACAAATGATTTTCTAGTACCATCCTCTTTATTTAGGGCAGCATAATTAACCCCATTAAAACTATTAGAAGGTCTCTTAGTAGTTGTATAAAGATTGTACTGTGAGTATATAGATTGTCCATTAAGTGAGTAAATATCTTCATTTAATTCTAACTTTTCTTTTAATATATCCTTATTAACTCCTATACCATTTTTTTCAACCCAATAAAAGCAATTTGTTGCTCCTGTATTGAAAAAATTAAAATGTTTTGGCTCATCTTTTTCAAAGAGATGTTTTACTTCATTAAATATAGATTCGCATTTTTCATAGTGCTTTACTATGGGTATTATGCGGTTAATATCGCGTTTTACCGCGTAATTTACGTATAAATGTTGGTGAGCACGCGTTGTGTTGTCTTCGTTAAAATCGCCCAAAAAATGTAAATCCTTGAAATTTTTCGTACCAAAGAAATATGTACAAAGTTTCTTATTTCTTACATAAACTTTATTATAATTTAATGGAAATTTAGGTATTGATGTTGTTTCACTGTGGTTAAATGGTAAAATATAACCCTTATGTGAATTAATTCCTCTTATATAAAGTGCGATTACTTCATTTAAGGATGGATGAATATTATCATTTCCTAAAATGGGTTCCATAAAAACTGCATCATAATCCAAACGTAGAAATAAATCTAACTGCTTATGATTTTCTACTATCCAAAACATATTGTTAAATATACAAACAATAATTAACTAAAACAAATCTTTTGGAGAAGGCTGCCTATGGGTTATAGGACTTACGCCTAATTACTTAACTAAAAGCTATAGCCAAAAGAGCAGTTATTGCTCCTCCTAGAACCATAAAGACTACTGTCCACAGGAAATCTTCTTGCTTCCTTTTCCTCCAGTACTCCTTTTCCATTTTCATATAGTTCATATACATCTTCTGCATAATTAAAAGTTGGGTCGATTTGACTCTGATATTTTGAATAATTTAAATCTTTCATAACACACTTATAATCTTTTGTTATAGTGGTTTGAGTAACTTCTTGCCTGGCGCATCCAATACCTAGTATTGAAATAATCGCTATAATGGTTTTAATTTGCATAATCGCCCATACATAATATGGGGATACTCAAAATGTATCTATGTATATGAAGCTAATATGAAGCTATTTATAAAACTTAAGATAATTTTTTCTTAAGAATTCTTGTAGGCCTCTTCGTTTGATATTTTGTTCTGTTATAAGAACTATATTGCGGTTTGTTTTATAAACCTGTTCCTTTTCACCTGAAATATCCCAAGGTAAAGCAAATGCAATATAATATTGCCAAGCAACACTTTCATCTTTATTTTTGAATTTTTCGTATTGTTCCTTTGTTACCTCAGTATATTTTAATTCATTCGATTTAACACAAAAATAACGTTGAAATTCACCTAATTTATAGTCGGCTTCGGTTGGTTGTGGGAAGTAAGGGGTTGGTATTTCTTTTTTTGGTAGGTCTCTTAAGTTTACCCCTTTTAAATTACTATAATTTACTATAGTATCTTCTGAATATGTTGGAGAATCAGGAATAAATCCATCTTCTGCTAAATAAACAGAAGAATATTTTAATGGTGAGGTTTTAGGTATAATTAAAGATGTAGATGTTAATTTTAGATTTGGTTTATCATTTGGAGTTTTTCCCGTATATAAATCTCCATTGTATAATCTATAATAGTAACCCTTATAATTTTCTTGAGTTTCTTCTATTACAAACTCTCCTCCATTAGTATAAAGATTAGGTAATATTTTATTTTTAGGTATATACATTTTAATCTAAATCAGTACTTGCACCAAATACATTTTGGGAAATATCACTTCTTTTATTTTCTTTCATTTTTTTAAGTATTCTTTGTCTTTCTTTTCGCTCAGCTCTTTCTTCAGCTCTTTCTTTTCTGGTTTTTTCATCTTCTGCAGTTTCCATTCTATACAGATATAAATCCCAACATACACTGTCTTTACGATTATATATAAAAGGGGCACCATAATTATTTCTTATAGAAGAGCCCCAATCTGATTGAAGATTCCCTGATGTTATTTGTTTCTTTTCTTTAAGTTGTTTTTCCATTAAAGCAGGAGAAGAATGATTTATGCCTATACCTTGACCTTTTCCTAGATAATATTGAGTATGGCCAGATTCAAAATAACTTTTACCTATTTCACCTTCAAGAGGAAAATAAGTTACAATATCTCCTGCTTGAAATTCAAGACCTCCTTTCCCTTCTAATATTTTTTTCAATTCTCTTTTAGGAAGGCTAGTACCTATTTTATATTTTTTATATTTTAAATCTGTTAACTTTTTGCTGTATTCATCACTTCTAGCTGCTCCTCCCGCTGTAGAAGCATTTACTTTTAAAGTTTTTGATTTCCAATCTTGCTTATACCAAGGATTTTGTTGGGGTGTTTTATTTTCAATTCCTTTAGCAAATAATTGAGCAAAGTTATAAGAATATCTAGCACATATTCCAAAACTTTCTCCACTTTTAGGAAAAGCTAAATCTTCAAACCCATTCCAAACTGGGTTTCCATTTTCAAATGTAATTTGAGGCATATCTCCCTTGTAGACATCTCTTTCTGTAATTCCAAATAATCTATTAAATGCAAAATCTGCTTTGTTAATCCTAGCTTGTCTTTCTTCAGCTGTTAATATAGTTTGAGGGAAATTTTCTGTGAATATTTTCATAATTCCACATACTCCGTCTCTTACTTTATCCTCAATTAATGGAATATCATATTTTTGAATAGGATCAATTGGTGCAGATGGTGTTGTTAATGTTGTTAAAATGGTATCCCACTTATTATTTTGGATTTGATGATTAACCCCTTTTATTATAAAATCTAATTTTGATTTTTCTCCTTCTCTATACATAGAAGGAAGAATTTTTTCTGTTATTTTAAATTTTTCATATACTCTCATACCTGATAATCCAGGGATTGTTAATTGTAGATCAAATGGAAAAAATCCTAAAGCTGGGATTTGAGCTGTTTGATTTAAGTATCCTGTTATGTATCGAGAATATATTTTAGAAATAGATTTTAATAAAGAAATATTAGATGAATTTAGATCTCCTCCATTTACTTTATCTGTTCCTTTTAAGTTTGGTCTACCATATGTATTTGTTAAAACTTCATTGAGTTTTTGGATATTTATTTCTTCTGAGGGGGTTTTAGGTAATTCATCTTCAGTACCCGAATAATCTAATTTTTTAGGACTAATTCTATCAGTTGTTCCTTTATATAAGGATGATAATAGAGTAGCATTTTCTCCTTGAGGGTTTCCATTGCTTTGGGCTCCTATAGAAACCATTGTAGCAAAATTTGAAGAAATTTCAACATTAAAGTTAATGTCTTTTACTATACTTCCTAGATTAGATTCCATCCCATACAGATAAAATTCGGTTGGTATTTCTTTTTTTAAGAATTCTTCATATCTTAAATTATTATCTTCTCTTATAACAACTTTATTTGTTTCATTATTATAAGTAACAGTAAAATTATTAACTCCTCCTAAAGCATCTCCTATTCCATTCATTAAATTTTGTAAAAAATAAAATAGACTAACATTTCCTTCTTTATTACTTTCAGCTAAATTTTCATATGTGTCATAAATATGATTTAGATTTACGTGGAGGTGCATTAAATTTCCAACATATGGGTTATTATTTTTTCTATTTAAAAAACTATCTCCTAAATTTCCAGACATAAATCCCCAATTTAAATTAGGAGTAATTTCTGTATTAGCATATTTTATGGGAATAATGCAAATTCTTGGATCAGCTGAGAATTGTTGGGGGTATGTTAAACAAAAATTATTATTAAAATCTGTATCAATACTTACTATTGGGTCATCTCCAGAGGATCCATTATAATATAATAAATTGTCTTGTATAAATTGTAAAAGTCTTCCTAATTTTATATAATATTGGTTATTTCTTTGGTTTGGGTTTACTTTACCTCCTTTTGTATCTATATCTGTGTTTTGAAAACCAATCTTAACTAAAGCATGATCTATAGATTCCCCATTATCACTTGTAAGATTTATGTGTTTGTTTAAAGTTGAACCTTCCTTTTCATTTAAAGAAGTTTTTACATTCCAAAGATATTTATGGAGTGATGAGTACCAAACTTGATTTTCTTTTAAAATTATAGAATCTTTTCTAATAGTTCCTAAATTCTCATCTTCAGCATATACTATTTCATCTGAGAGCATGTTTAGTAAAATACCCTTAGAAAAATTTTTATTTATATTTAGTGATTCTATTACATCTCCTATTGATATTATATTAATTGTTATATCATAAGTCCCATCAGGATTAAAAGTCCAATTAAAATTTCTTATTTTACCATATATAGCATCATAATTGTAAAATCTATCTTTACGTTCAGTTTCAATAAGATTTAACATATCTTCGGTATTAACATCTTCACCAAAGAGGCTATTTATAGGATCAGTTGAAAAATCTGTTTCTACTTTTAATTTTTTAGTTTCATTATCCCAATACTGGGTATGACCCCATTCTAGTAAAACAGTAAATCCAACTCTCATATAGAGTATTTCAATTATTTCAAATTGAGTAGGATTAAAAGCTTTAATTTGAACCTCAGCAGTTTTTAAAGAGCCTCTATTATAAAAACTTACATTAGCAGAAACTAAACCGGGCATTGGACGATGTCCCATTTCTAAACCTCCAAAACCATAAGCTCCTCTAAATAAAATGTTTGGGTTATTATTAATACCCTGCCTTAATATACTATCATATTGATCATTGGGTTGAATTGTAGTTTTACCATCACTAAAATTAGCATCAATAGCTGTTACCCCATTATATAATACAAAATTTTTAGCAAGTTCAGCTCCACTATAGTTTACCCCTTCAGTTTGAATTTCTTTTGCTCTAAGTTGGTCTGAGATTTCTTGGGAAATATTTACAGATGAAGCTAGTCTTAAAAAAGCATTAGTATTGTTTTGGAAATTTATTATATCATTATCTCTATTAAGAGAACCCATTTTTTCTTGTCTAAGATTTACTTGTTCTCTTACACCTTTTCTAAAAACTTCACCTATTACATTCCCCATAACTTACTTATTTAATGATCTATATTCAGATAAAATTCCTTGAATATTAGATGGTACTCTCAATTGTGAACCTACAGGTACAAATAATGAATTTTGAGATAAACTTACATTAGCTATAGATAAAACCCACCATAAACTTTTATCATTATAAAGTTGTTGAGCTAAAACATCTAAACTATCTCCTTCTGTTGTTATTATGTAAATATCATTTGGAGATAATGGTATTTCTGGGTATTTTACTCCTTTATAATAACGAGAACCATTATTAACTTCTTTATTTTTTAAAACTGGTATTTTTGAATATCTGTTCATTTTATTTAAAACCTTACTGGGTTAATTGCTATTTTGGAAGGAGAAGGGGGTGTTGTTAAATCAGGAAGATCAATTGGTGGACTTGCCATAGGTTGAAGAGGACCAACAATTACTCTACCATCAGAATCAAACACATCAGATGAGTTAGTTTTAATTTTTTCTGGGTTAGTTGCTGATATAAAGGGTTGTCCTATACTTGGTACAAATTCTTCAATAGGAGTAAAATTAAATGTTCCTACATCTATTAAAGTAGGTAAAGCAGCACTGCTTTTTTCTCCTTCTTTATTCCTTCCTATATCCCAAGGATAATTATTAGGAATACTTAAACCAATCCCTGTTAATATTCCAGATACATCAACCATGTAATCTCCTATCGTTAATTTAATTAAGTTTCCTTTCATAAACCCACTAGTATTATTATAGCTAGGAGAAACTACAGATGCAAGATAATTTAATTTATCATACATAGGCATTAATTCTTGTTTTGATTGAGCATGTACTTTAAATGATAAATTTATTTCTCTATTAAAACCATTATATGTATAAAAATTTTCTCCCCTTCCCATAAGTTTATGAGAATCCCAAGCGGCATTAAAATTATCTGAAAAGCTATCTATAAATGCTCTAAAATGAATATATTTATTTTTTGTTTCATCCCCCTCATTATTTAAAACTGTAATGTAAAATGGAATAAAATCTTTAAACATTAAATCATCATGTTGTATAGTATTAATATTTAAAGGTGAAAATGTAATTTCATCTACAGTAGGGGCTAAGTTTCCTTGTGTTATTCCCTCTCCAAATGGATCTGTTCTATTTAATCTAGGTTGACCAACAGCACCCAAACCATATGTTTTTTGTCTATTAAATTGACCATAGTTGCTTCTACCTTGAACATCAGGGTTTTCTCCCTTTCCATCTGTATTTATAAAATCATTTCCAGCTACATTCCCAGTTTGTCCTGGGTTAAATTCAATTATTCTATATTTATCTGTAAGTGGATTAGAGAAATGAAGATTTAAAGCATTACCTCCTACTTGTCTTAGAATATGACCTGTATTGGTTGCTCCCGTTCCTATATCTTTAACTAAATTACTTAGAGCTGTTGTTTTTACTTTTTGAGGATTTGGAGCTAAATCTGCACCTATAGAATATTGATAGTTTTTTTCTTGTAAAGAAGCCTGATGGACTTGTTTTGCATTAAATAAAATACCATTTGTTGCAGGTTGAGTAAACCATTTTGTCATTCTAGCAACATCTACAGTTGCATTAGCTGGTTTGCTTATATCAACTAAACCATTAGTTAATTCTTCAATTGAAAAAGATAACTTATTTGTTGTAGTTTCTATATAGGGTTGTTTACTACTACCTCCGCCTTGCTCATCCATCCCATATGGAATAGATTTTTGGCCAAATTCTAAGGGGGTTGAGGCATGTCCTTTACTACTATAATAAGTAAAGTTTTTTTCTTCCCCTTCTAATATGTTTAAAATTTTAGACATTATTCTATTAAACCTTCTAATTCTTGATCTGTTAAATCTCCTGGGTTGAGATATGGGGATTTAGGTAAGTATTTATGTACAAATCCAGTAGCATGTCTTGTTGATTTAGTATTAATAGGACCCCCTAAATTAGTTTGTCTTTCTATGTCAAGATTTGTTTTTTTAAATATATTATTATCCTTTATTGTATCTCCTTCTGTTCCAAATTCACTATTATATGATCTTTCTTCTTGATACTTATCTAAATAAGTATTAGTAGGAGTATAGTTTTGTTTATGGTTATTATCAGGAACATTAATTGGAGCCCCACCATTAGGTTCTTTATTCTCTAAATCTAATTTTGTTTTTTCAAATGCTATAGTTTTATCAAATCTTACATTAGTTGTAAGAAGTGGATTAGAATTTGTTTTTCTATCTAAATTAGTTTTATTTAATGAATCTTTTAATGACATAATTATTGAGGTAAATTATTCATGTATTTGTTTCCTGGAGTAAAATTTTGTTTATGTTTATTATCAGGAACATTAATAGGACCACTATCTTGAATATCTAACACTGAACCATTTGGGTTTTTAAATGCATTAGGATTTAAATTTGGTTGGGGTAATGATGTTGGTTTAGTACCATTATTATTAGTAATTCCTGATAATATTGTCATTACTCCATTTTTAAATTTGTTTAGTAAACTCATAATTTTTGTTTTATTATAAATATTTATTATATTAATTATTGAATAGGATTAATATTTCTTCCGACAACTTGCCCAATAGCAGTACCATCTGCTTTTACTACCATTCCTTTTCCATTATTAGATTTATTTAATGCTAATAATTCTTTATTTGATTTTGTATTTTCTTCAAGGGATTTTGCTAATCTTTCATTGGCTTCATTTATTCTATTTTTTGTTCTAGCTGAATCTACTCCTATACCTGTTATTGCTTCGAACATTCCTTCTTCATCCATCCTAATAGAAAATTCAGTTAACCCTCTAGCAAATGAATCTAATATCCCACCATCAACTAAACTTGAAAAGACTTCTTTTACTCTGTCCATAGCTTTAGCAAATCGAGCAGATGCATCTTCAGCCAATTTTCTTTCATAAGTTTCTTTACCTAATATTTGAATTATTTCTTTTCTAGATTTTTTTAATGCTTTTGCTTCAGCAAAAATATTTGCTAAACTCATTTTTTGAAGAGCATCCGTTTTTTTACCTAATAATAAGGCAACACCTCCTAATCTATTTAATTCTTCTTGTTTTCTTAAAGAATCAGCTAATTCATCTGAACTTAATCCTACTGATTTGGCAATTGCTTCTCTTTGAAGTCTATTCATATTAATAAACTCACTATAACTACCAGTTTGTCTCATTAATTCTTTAGTAGCTCCTACAATGTCATTATCTAAAGCTAAAGATCTTGCTTTTTCAAGATTAAGTTGTTTACCAAGTAATAATTCTGCTTCTAATTCAGAAGCAATACTCCCTTCAAAATCTAATAATGAACTAGCCATTTTGTCACTTTGAGCTAAAGTAAGACCTAAGTATCTAGATTGAATTACGGCATTTGCTAATTCTTTAGCACCCCCCGCAAAATTAGCTCTAATATTTCCAGAGGTTTTTCCAACTTCTTCTAAGATGCCATTCATATCAAGCATTACACCTTTTTCAACTCCTAAAAATGCAGTTTGACCTAAAATTTCTTCAGAAATATTTTCAATTGATTCTCCAGTTCTTATACTTTCTTCTGTTAAACCTTTTAAGGCTTCTCCTGATATCCCAAAATTATCTCTTAGTTTAGAAAAATCTTGAAGTAATTTTACCCCTTCATTTCCCATTCTTGAAGTAAAATCAAAAGCAATACCTAATGAAGAATTCATCTCTTTAAGAGATTGATTGATTTGTTTTTGTGTTAAGAGTAAAGTTCCTGATGCTCCTGCTATATCATTAGTTCTATCTCTTAAGGCTGAGGCTTCATCTCTTGACATTGCAAAATTTCTTTGAAATTCTGCTATTTGTTTAGAAGCAGCAAACATTGCATCTTTAAAAAATATGAGTGTTTTAATTAATAGAGTTAATCCTAATACTATAGGGCCCCCTTTCATAAGAGATTTTCCTATATTTTTAAAGGCAGAACCTGCTGTTGTTGCTCCTATTTGTAATTTTTGAAATGGAGTAGCTGCTTTTTTTCCATTATTTGTTAATTCTTTTGCTTTTTTAACTCCATCTTCAAGTGCTCCTTTTAAATTTAAATTGTCAGCAAATCCACTAAACCCTGTTTTTCTAAGAGCTTGATCTATACCATCAACTCCTGCTCCAACGGCACCTGTTGCTTCTTTTAGATTTTTTGTTGCTTTTGTTTGTTTTTGGATAGTAACAAGTAAAGATTTAAAACTACCATCTTGTCCTTGTAATAAACCATTAATTTCACCTAATGCTGATTTTGTTTTGTCTAGTTCTTTTTCTTGGGCTTTAGATCTATTTTTAACAGCAAGTAAATCTCTTTTTTTAGTATTTAATAAATCTTTACTTTGTTTTAATCTTTGCCTTTCAGAAAACGCTTGTTTTTTTAGATTTTGTAAATCATCAAGGGATAGTTCAGAAAGGCCCTCTTGGTTGTCCTTTAATTTTTGAGCCATTTTAGAAAGCTTATTAAAGGCGTTGGTTGACATACTCAACCCTTCATTTGACTTTCTTATTTCTTCAACAACACTTTTAAATGATGTAGATATATCTCCTATATCTGTGCTTACAGTATCAATGAGATCATTCATTGTTCTTAAAGCAGCATTAGCTTCTTTTACATCATTACCAACATCAAATTTAGGAGGAGTTAAACCAGATATTCTTTCATATTCCTTCCGAAGGTCTTCAATCAGTTTTTTCTTTTTATTTAAATCATCATCAGCCATCTAGGAGGTTTTTCTTATAAATATCTAAAGATATCACTTTTTAGAATATCCTCCCTTAGGTTTTCCCTTAAATTGGAATTGTTTCATTTGAGAAGGATCTATTTTACCCATTTTTTTATATTTTTCCGTAGCTGATATTAGATCATCATCCTTCTTATTTACTTTAGAATAATGTTCTTCTATTTTATGATAAGTAAATTTTCTTAACCATATAGGCATGTTATACACAGTATAATAATCATACCCACCTTGTCCATAAAAACAAATTTCATGGATTTGATTAAATAAATTTTTTCTATAAATAGGAATAGATTTAGAGGTCAGGCCAAAAAAAGTCAAGTCCAATGGGAATACTAACTTCGTCGTTTGACCCTTCGGGAAAAAAAGTCAGATCAATGTCTGGCTGCATGTTTCGAACTTCTTCTCTTAGTGCTCTTGAGTCTCGAGCTAAGAGATAATTATCGACAAAGTCTCGTATGTCCTTGGGTTCATAGCTACCATCAACTGATAGAATTGTGTATTTTAGTCTTGTAGTAAGTTCAGGGGCATTTTTATTTATTTTTTTAAGCCCTGTTATTTCTCTATCAATTTTTTTCTCATCACCATGAGTTAATAATTTAAAAGAAACTTGGTTTTTAGAATGTGGTAGAGTAAAGAAAAATTCATTCTTACCCTTAGTGATACTATTTTCGTTTAAGGGTTTAGCTTCAATTAAAGACAAATCTACAGTATGTTCTTCTCCATCATATGAAAAATTATAATCTTTACCATATCCCAAAACCCTAGAAGCTACTAATAAAGCATTTTTATCTCCAGTTAATAAATCATTATAATTAATAGGTGATATAATTAATGATTTTAACAATTCATCTAAAACTGTGCCTTTTGAAATATAACTTTGATTAGTAAGAATATCTTCTTCTCTTGCTGTCATATATTTCATTTCAACTTTACCAGAAGATAAAGGGTTTCCTTCAGGATATAATAAACCTTTTGAAGGTAATTCTACTAATTCTGTTGGGAATTTAAATTTAGATTCAGTTGTGGTGTGAGTTGCAACTTGATTTTCCATATACTTTTAATTTGTTAATAACTTTAATTCGGTTATACATATATAATATAAAAAAGCTTGACCAGAAGGCCAAGCTCTTTCTATAAACTACGGTCATTTATTTTAGAAGTTCAGAACACAATAATCCATTCCTACTGTCATAGTTAGATTTTGTGCTGCAGTATCATTATCCCAGTTATATTCACCAAAATCAGCTGATTTGATAAATGCTCCTTTAATAATCCATTCTGAAACTATATCACCAACAGGTCCTAAAATATCAATAGTTAAATCTTTCTTATAGAAATCAGAATAACCATCTCTACCTGTAACTGATTCGTGATGTAATCTTACCCATTCCATTACTGCTTGAGCTCCGGATGGAGTAATTGGATCATAAAGTGTCATTGTAACATCATTCCATACCAATTTACCTTTTACTTTACGGTAAGTGTTAATGTGGTTTAAAACAATTTCACCTTGGTCAAATCCCATTCCACTAACTGATTTAATTATATAGCTAGGGAAACCATCAACGTACATAATAAATCTATTTTGTACTTTTGGTTCGAATGCTGTGAAAAACATTTCATTTGGGTCTAATACTGCCATTTTATATTTATTTTATCTTTATTGTTTTGTTATAAATATTCTATTCTTAAACTTTATACTGGAAATGATGCTCCAGTTGGAGTAACATTGAAATCCAATATAATAAATTCTGCTGTTTTAGTTGGTTGTAAGAATATTTGTCCTTTTAATTCATTTCTATCAATAACATCTGGTGTGTTATTAGTATCATCCATTACAACTTTAAAGGCGTATAAACCTTGTTGTTGTTGAACGTTTTGTAAATACGGATTAACTTGTGTTAAGAAGCTATTTCTTGTAGCAATCGTATTTTGTTCAAATACTAACGTGTCAGCGATTTGTGAAATATAATCTTTAAGAGTAATTAATAATCTTCTAACATTTACTCTATCTAGAGCAGAAGCTTTTTTCTGCATTGTTTTTTGTCCAAATACTACAACTCCAGAATTCGGGAAAGTACCAATTGGATTTACATTTGCAACATAGAGATCATCTCTATTTGCTTGCGTTAACTTACGCTCAGCTCTCGCGACAGTACCCATACCACCTCTATTAATACCAGCAGGAGCAAACCATGAAGCTGCTACTCTATCATTATAAGCCATAACACCTAACATCATAGTAGATGCAGGAACCCAAACTAAATCTCCTGTATCAGGATCAGTTGTTTGAACCCAAGGCCAGTATGTTGCAGCATAACTACTATCAATACTTGATGCTTCTGAAATTGCACCTGCTACTGTTGAGCCATAATTTCTTAAATCAACTACTGCTAAATAATCACCTCTACCTTGTGCTTGTGTTTCCATTGTAGAAACAACTGAAGACATACCTTGTTTAGTAACACCAGGTGCAACTAGTAAGTTATAGTTATATTCGTCTTTATTATTTAATAGAGATAATGCTGTTGTGTAGTTTCCAGCTACCAATCCTTGTGCACTTGTACCAACATTTTCATACATATTAGTTCCATAATTAACACCAGAAGCACCACTAAATGAGCCACTACCCGCTAATGGTATAGAAGCTGTAAATGCTGTTTTTGCATCCCCATTATTATCAAAATAATTTACTGTGTTTACAACTGATTTTACTCTAACATAATTTGATTTGTTTGAATAGCTTCCAGTTGTTTGAAGATATGAAACACCACCTTCTGTAAGAACAGTTTCTGTCATGTCTCCAATTACTTTGGAAATATAATTATCTTGATTTGGATCAAGTGAAATATTATTGTATGATTCTAATACTACTTTTTGGTTAATATTATCATTACCTCTTCTAATTAAAAGACTAAATGTACCAGAGGATGTGTTTGGAGAAACAATTTCCCATCTTAAGTTATCTTTAGTACCACTAGTAAGTATATTATTAGTACCTTCAGTACCCGATGTATTTTGATCTGCTCCTTCAGCTAAAGTTTCTAAAACAAATGCATTTTCATTTACAATATTTGCCGCTACTAAAGTAATTTGCATGTCTGTACCACTAGGTTTTGTAGCACCTGCAGAAGCAGAAGCTATAGTTAGTACATCTCCAATTTGGTATCCTGAACCTCCATTAGTTACAGTCATAGTACTAAGGCTTTGAGAAGTAGCTAAAGTTAATTTAAGTTCTAAACTAGCACCACTACCACCAGTAGGATTAATCCCTGTTACTTCAGCTAAAGCGCTACCTGTAATGTTAAATGAGTTAAATGTTGCATTATCTTTTAAATTATCTGTATCTGTAGATAATACTCCACTTTCTACTGCATTTATAAGGTCAGCACTAGTTGCGGGAGCAAATGTTCCAGATGCAACTCTAGTTACTAGTAATGAAGTTCCACCTTGTGCAAAGTAGTTATATGCTGCGATACTTGTTAAGTAAGTATATTCATTAGATCCACTTGTAAAAGTTGAACCATAATTTGCCTTATA
>VTLG01015194.1_pt1 | contig 14944 bp, 13 predicted proteins | sample 4694571 | NCBI WGS metagenome assembly VTLG01 (sample SAMN12604809, study PRJNA352737) | marine metagenome | biome: ENVO:00000447; feature: ENVO:00000209|ENVO:00000569|ENVO:01000036; material: ENVO:00002151; isolation source: viral sequences binned using virsorter ...
TTAAATCTGCTAGTGATTTTAATAACTCAGGTTCATATATTATTCTTTTTCTAATTTCGTTAAATTGTCTTTCCGTTAGATTAATACCATACTCTCTTAACAAATCAGCACCGAAATAGGTTGGTGATTGCTTGGTTGTTACCATCGCCCTAAGTCTACCAAAAAACGATGATAGTTTTATTCCAGCAAATTTTTGTATAGGATCACGAAGATCATCAGTTACACCTTTTGCAAATTGTATTCTTGGCAACAGCCCAAATCCTATTGCTACTAAACCTAAATTCTCTTTATAATCTTTACCCAATTTTTCAGCCATAGATCGCAGATGCGGATTTGATACAAGGAACTCTAGGGCATTTCCGTCTTTACCAACTTTCTGTTCGATAGCATCCACTACAACTCGCATTAATGCCGACCTATCTGCATCCGTTTTGGCTAAGTTATATATTTTTTGCATCTCTTTAGGTTTATCAAGAACTTTTGCAATTTCTCCAACTGGATTGTCTGTGTCTAAAAAGGACGATACAACGTCTTTTTTCATTACTGCTTCTCTATCCTTAACTCTTTTTATAGCATCTGTATGCCTTTGAGTTAAAGTTGCTAAATCAGTTAAATCTTCTTTTACTATGGGAAATTTACTCAATATTCCATTACTTTCTAATTTTTGTATTTGTGCTTTTAATACGTTTTGGTTGATTACACCGTCCTTTACCGCTTTACTATATACCAGTTGAATGACACCATCTGCAAAAAACCGCATGGCTTCATTGTTATCTTGATAAATTTCTAAAAATTGGTCGGCATTTTCTGGACTTTTTACGAATTCTTCTACTACTTTTGATGGCATAATGCTATTGCCTTTGCCATCCATATAATTATTTATTTTTCCTCCAACTCCTTGTCTAAATGTTGGAACATAAATCGTTCTATAATAAGTATTTGCAGCTTTAAAGCTATCCATAACTTCTGTATTATCTTTTGGCAGTAATTTTTCCCACTCTTTTCTTAATGTGTTTAGTTTTGATGCATCTGCTGCATCGGTTGTTTTCCTTAACTGCTTATTTATTTCTTTATATCCTTGATGCCATTCTTTAAAAGATAAATCAGGCATCTCGACTAATTGACCGCCTTTTTCTACACCGCCAGTTCTACTTATTAATTTCTTGTAGACAGGCGGTAAACTTTCTATGATCGGAGTATACAACTGTTCACCTACCATCGTTAATGAACTTCTTGCACTTTCACTTGAAATGGTTACATTATTTTTTTCTGCTAATTTATAGGTATCTTCGTAGTTTTTATTACTTGTTTGTTTTGCAACATTTAGCATAGTTTTTTCAATGTTGAAAAGTTGATTTCCTATATTTTGCTTGTCCTTGGCAGCATACTTTTCTATTGCTTTTCTTCTAATCTTGTCTAGCTTTTCCATTGTTTTAAATTGCTTTGCATTTCTTGCTGTTGATTCTTTTGCTAAAAATTCTAAACTTCCCTCTGGAAATACTTGGTTTTTAAAATCATTAATTCCTTTTATATTTTTTTTCGCTACTACGTTGTAATCTACTTGGGTTTTTGATGCAGTAAACTTTTCTACTTCTTTTATTGTTGGTTCATCCGTTGCTTGAGCAGCAGTCAAGTTTACATCAATACCTTTCTTTTTAAGTTCTTTTTGGTACATTAATGCTTCATCTAAATTCTTCTCGGCTTCCGCATCAAATGCTTTTTGAAAATCTTCTCCAGCAGCACTTCTTACTAAATTTTCTTTATCTACATTAAAATTTTCTAATTTGCCTTTATTTTCCTCAAACATACCTAATGCTTTGTTTGCACTTTTTGTTACAACACCAGACAAAGCGATAGATGGAAAGGTACTTACTATTTCACCAGTTTGCCTTTTTGCATCTAATGCTTCTGCTATATCTCCTCCTGTTTCTGCTGCTGCACCTTGGAATGCATCTACAATACCATCTACTAACAATCCTTTGCCGATTTTTCCTCCACTTGTAAGGATACTTATAAGATTTAAAGGCAAACCACCTCCGACAAATTGCACACCCTTACCAATTATTTGTTGAAGTGGATTATCTGTTTCATAGTTTTTTATGTCTAGCATACCCTCTGTAGATTTTTTGATTTGATCGGCAAATTTTTGTCCGACAACATTAAATTGATCGTATGTTGCTCCAGCTACATCTGCTGGAAATTGTATGGTTTCTGCAATCCCTTTTTTTGCTTTATCGACAAAGTATTCTGTTTTGCTTGGTGCAATTGGATTGACCGCCACCACCTTTTTCTTTGTTTTTTTGTATACTTTGTCTGCAATTTTTGAACTAGAATATGGATTTTTTATCTCATATGTTTTTTCAGTTCCATCCTCAAATTTAATTAGAAAATCTACCATTATTTTTTTTCCATAATATCTTCGTCAGGGATTTCATTTTCCTGATATGGTGAGTTAATTTCAGTTTTGCCAATATTATTAAAACTATCTTTAAAATAAAATGGCGAGTTCTTTTCTCCTTTATCCATAAAGGAGTTAACTTTCTCTTCAGCTAATTCACCTATAAGTTGTTTGCCATATGCTATGTTAACGTCTTTTATTAGGTCTACTTTTTCATTATGAAAGTTTTCATAACTAGCCATTACTTTTATTAGTGCATTTTTGTTCTGCTGTGCAACTTTTCCTATCAAGAGTTGTGATATAAAACCCAAAGATCTATCTAAAATATTTTGATTATTTGTTGGATTAAATGTTTCTGTATCGTATTTTGACCTTGACCTTGATGAAAATAACTTTGCAAATTGTCGCTTTAATATATCAGTATCTGCCGATGTTATTTCATCCTTTCTTAATATATTAAATATTAACTGCACCGTATTCTTTTCATCGATTATTTCTGTAGTTAATGCATCTTGTCGTAAAAATGTAGCAAAATTATCTCCTTTTTTTAATTTCTCTTTCTCCTCTTCTGTGGCCAATCCTGCAAGCATATAACTGGCATCAATTCCATAACGTGCTAATTCGTTTTTTGCTGCGATTAATATATCTGTTCCTTGAAGAGTTGTACTAGTTTTTATCCTCTCAGTAACTTTATTTACTAAATCTCCTAAAAGTAATTCTTGCTCAAGATTCCTTTCTTTTACATCGCCATCACCATCTTTTTGACTATCACCATCTTGTTGTTGCATATCGATGCCACTTTTTTGTTTGTTTTGGTGACGATTAAATAAATACTTTTTAACTAAACTTCCAATCGTGTTATCCTTACTTTCTATAAGTTCAGCCATGTCCCTATACTCTTTGGCTTTCGCTATTGAATGTGTAGTATTTAATTGTAATGCTTTATCGGCTAAATAATGATAAAAGGATGCATCTTGTGTTGGACTTCTTCCTGCTTCAATAACCGTTATGTCTTTAAAATCATATTTTTGATTTTCTAAATCTTTTATTATTTCTAAGAAATCTTCTTGATACTCATTGAATGTTTTATTAAATAGTTTTTTTACATCATATATGTCATCATTTTGTCTTGTTGTATCTCTATTATCAAACCTATACTTCTGAAATTGTGTTGCTCTGATTGGAAACTTATTTTTAATTAATTGGTATAATCCCTCGTTATATAGTGTTGTATCTGGGTCTAAACCACTTTCCTTTGCTTGTGCTTCATAATTGCTAACTGTATTTATAAAATCTATCTGATTTTCTTGTGCTTCCCTTGCTTTTGTTATTCGTTCATCCTCTATACCTAACAATCCTCTAAAGGAATCTCCAATGTCCTCTAGTGACTTTGTTTGCAAATAACTTATTTGCTGTAAAGGTGTTAATTGTGATTGAGCAAGTAATTGTTGATTTCGTTCATTTTTAATTTGTTGTTTAACTTGCTCTACTTGGTCAATTGGCATTGATCCAAATATCATTCCTTGTTGTGCCATTTTTAATTTGTCCTTAAAGATAACTTACATAACTGGAAGTGTTGCCACTTGGATTTTTAGTAACTCAGCCGAAGCCTTTGGTGTATTGTCTTGGTGCAGTATTTGTTCCAGAAGTTGTTCCACCAAAACCAAAAGCATTTCGTAAATAGGGGGATACTTGAGATGTTAATTTTGCAAAAGAATCACTACCTAAGTAATCGCCTATTAAATTTATTCCAGCTTGTCTTACATTTGCTGCATTTGCTAATCCAGCCATTTGTACATTTTGGAAGCCTTGAAGTCCTTGTGTGTTAACTTTTCCTGCTGCTAATCCAATGCTTCCTCCTATTTGCCCATAATCTGATGGTATATTTTCTAATCCTAAAGCATTTGTAAACATACCTTGTCCTGAAGAAGCTAAGAAATTGTATTGGTTTCGTGCTTCTTGCTCTGCTGCTAATTCTCTTTGTAAATCTGCTTGTGATTGTGCTTCGTTCAATGCTTGTATTCTATTCATACCACCAGTTGAACCTAACATCCCTTGTGAGAGTAAACGATTTTCTAAATCTAATCGTTGTTGTTCTTCTGCTGGTCTGGATAATGCCCTCAATCGGTCATATGTGGCTTGTGAAAATTCCGTTGGATTAAAATCTTCTAACATACCTAATTGATTTTCTCCTAAACCAACAAACCTATCCCTTATTGCAGCAAACCTTGGATTTAAAGACGTTACTAAATTTTGCCCATCAAATCTTGCACTTCCAATACCAGACGTAACATTATATGGTCTATATTTATTTGCTTCTATCGCAGCCCTTGCTATATTTCCAGCATCTTTTCTTGCCTTTGAACTTGAAACATAACTTAATGCTGCTGGTATTGCTGCTGATAAAAAATCCATATAATCTCCTTAAACCATTCTGCCTTTTTTGGCATATATATCAAATTTTTGAATTGCTAATTTAGCACCATTTACTACACTAAATACTCCAACTTGTACCATCTTTCCAGCCGATTTCCCTATGGCTGTAACTTCATCAATAACTACACCACTACTATATTCTGCTATGTTGTACTCGCCCACATTGTATTCACTAACAACTCCACCAGTTACCGCTTTTTGTTCCGAAAAATATTCTGATGAATAGTCATAAGCAAATTTGACCGTAAAGACGGAACTGTTCGATCCGACCATCGTGAAATTTATCTTTTTTAAAATCTTTTGTAAAAATGGCTCGGCAAAAGATATCCAAGCAGTTAAATAACTCATGTCATAACTACTAGTATTGTCTTGGTAAGTATCATACTTTCCTAGAATACCTGTTTGACCAAATAACAAATCGCCAGAACGTGTCGTTAACATCGATCTAGGATTAATGCTTGTCCATGTCGTTACAGGATTTGTGCCATCTGGCAATATTCGACTTACATCAAAACAGTACGTTATTTCATCTTGTGGAAAATTTAACAAATAAAATCGTTCTTTTTCGTTATAAACAGATGTTATTTTTGTTTTATCTGTTTGACTTGTTATGTGAGCCACAAGATCATCTCTAACATTCTTACTTACATCTCTCATTGGCATGGACTTTTCTTGTATCGTTCTTTGAAAAGACCGAACACCTGTGTCACTTAAAAATAAAATATCCGTTCCAAGGTCTTGTATAGAATCTCTTGCAATACAGCCAATGCCCTTAATGTGTTCGATTAACACCATACTGCTTGGTGTGGTTGGATTGCTATACACTAAGATAGATTTTTTGCCAAATATAACAAGAAATCCATTAAAAGCACTTAATGCAACAATCTCATCCATACCTGTTGTCCATACTGACTTTAAATCTAATGAGCCACTTGCACCTCCAGTCCAAACGTGACCTTGTAATGTGTCTGAGTAAGAAACAACTGTTTTATTCGTAGCAGTATTGGCTGCCCAAATTCGTCCGTATGCTCCAATTGCACAATCTGCTGCTGGTGCTGATCCAGCATAGCCAGTATAAGCACTTAATAATTGAAGAGTTGTGCCATCATAAATTAAAGGGTTATGATCTATTTGAAAAAAATAAAATAGATTGTTAAAGTTAATCATTTGCCATCGATTTTTGGTAATCGATGTTGAATATTTACTTGTTAATGTAGATGTACCCTGATAAATGTTATTATTTGCTGCCGACATAATAACGGAACTACCATCTATTTTTAAATATTCTCCAATAGCTTCAATACTATAACTTCCAATACTACTTCCTGTGACCGCACTAAATCCTTTACGACTTGATAATCTTCCCTGTGAGTCTATGACACAGTTATCCGCTTCCAATGCCCATCCAGCATCAAGATCAACTGAACTTGATTGTTTGTTTAATCCTTTAAATGCTGGTGCTGATACCGAAACTGGTCGTAGTGCTTCCATTATACTGAATGAAAAATTAACTCATCTTCGGCTAAACCAGCATCTTGTGATATAGCATCGTTTAATGTGTAACGATATAGCTGTGCAACTTCGCTAGAATTGATTCCTCCATCTTCTCCTCTCTCTAAAACTGCTCTTGCATATGCTCCTAAAATAACAGGCATCTCTTGAAGAGTAAGTGTATCGGTGTCGGCACTTAAATCTGCTTGTGGAACACACATATTAAATCGTATTGTGTAAACTTTATCTGGAATAGGGTACAAATCTACTTGCGGATTGCCATTCGTATCTGAACCATTAAAATTATAATAAATAGGTGCTGATTTTTGTTGAGTGCTATTGTAAAAAAGACGATTCATAGCATTCATGCCTATTTGTCGCATTTCTACATCTTGTGTATCGTTAAATACATCGATAATTCTAAATCGTTTTTGTGCATCCGTTAACACATAACTAAACGTGTCATCTGCTGTCGTCACCGTTACCGTTGTTCGTAATCGATTCCAATTCCAAGCATCTTCAACTTCTTTTTTGGCTTCATTTATAAATTTTCCAATCAATGTCGAGTATGTGGTTGAGTTAACTGTATCAACAGAGTTTTCCCTTAACCTTGCCAACACCTCATTGGTTAATTGCAAAAAAGTTTTTCCTGCTGCCATTTTTTATCCTTATCTGAAAACCGCCATAAAAACACCTAACGAATCAACTTGATTGTTTGTGCCATCTCTTACCGTCAAAACACATCGATCTGTATAGAGTTCGTAAACATTTGCAATCCATGCATCATTGGTTGTGTTTCCACCAGCAGTTGCAATCGGTGCATAGTTCGTGTCATTCATATCGGTATCAAAATTAATGGTATACACCCCTGTCGAGTCCCTAGTAACTGAACTTATATTTCCACTACTTTTAATCGTTGCGGTGCTGCCTGTTTTCCCATCAAAATAAACAAATGCCCTTGCAGAGTAACTTGGCATAGAACCAGCAGTTGCAGTTGAAAGTTTGGTTGCTGTCGCAGCATTACCACTTGTGGTAGTTGCAGTAGCTGCATTTCCAGTTATGGAAATTCCCCACGTTCCAGAAACATCGCCACCTGATCGTGTAGGTACATCTAAATTGGTTCTTGCAGTTGCAGCATCAGATGCACCTGTTCCACCATGTGTTAAAGCTAAATCTGTCGTTAAACTTAACTCATTAATGGTCGTTGTGCCTGTAAATGTTGGTGCAGCAGAATTAGCCTTTGTTGCCACCGCAGTTGCGATGTTATCAAACTCGGTGTTGATTTCTGTACCTTTGACGATCTTATTTGCATCTCCAGTTGACAAGCTATCTTTTGCTGCAAAATTTGTACTTTTTGTATAGTTACTCATGTTTTACCTTTTCGTGCATTCTTGCCCATTTATCTCCAGCAGTTGAACATCCAATTGCATCAACACCCATACTTAAATAATTAATGTTAGGAACACTAAACATTAAAAACTTTTTTTCTCCTTTTTTACAAAATATAGTTTGCGGTCTTTCGTTTATGCTGAAAATATACTCTTCGACTTTTCCACACTCTTGACATTTGTATTCATATATCGGCATTTATTTCCTCATACCCTTTTTTTGATAATTCCTCAATTTGTAAAATATAATTCATCATCGCTATTTCACCTTGTCGCCTTTCTAAAGTCTTGACCGTTACATCATCAACTGTATTGGCTGTTTTTTTCATTCTTTCTATGTCTGATATAAAATCTTTCCATCCTTGAGATGCAAACATGGCAAAACGATTGCTGTAATACAATTCTAATTCTTGTGTCATTGAAGTCTGCTTATAATGTTATTAGCTACTTGTTGTTCAATTTTTCCTTTTTCTGCTTGTGCTTTTAAAAATGCTCCCAACTCTTTTATTGAGTTAGACTCTTTATTATTTCTTGATTTTTCTCTAGCTTCCGATGCTTTGATTTTTAATTCTTCTGCTTTTAGTGCTAAATCTGCTTGTTTAAGCTGAACATCCGCAGCATCTTTTTGTGCTTTCAGGTCTGCTTGTTTGTTTTGTACTTCTACTTGAGCAATTCCAACAGGATTAGGTTGTGGCGGTTGTTGACTTCTTTGCTGCTCTAAGGCCATTTGCTGTTGTAATGCTTGTATCATTTGCTCTCTATTAGCAAGTGATGAATTATCGTAAATACTTTGTAAAATAATCATAAATACAGGCGAGTTTGGTTGTGTGACTTGCAATAACTGGATTAATTGTTGTGTTTCAAATTCTCTCGCCATTAATCCTAGTGTGCTGTAAGGCATAAACTTATAATCTTTTACAGGATATCTTTCTGGATTAAATTGCATTTGCCTGTGGACACACTTTGTAAGTGCTGGTATTAAAAAATTTTCTTGAAAATTAAATAATGTTCTTTTTTGCCTTTTGATTGATGCTCCCATCATCATTGACATCCCACCAAGTGTTGCATTTCGTGGATTTACTCCTAAAGGTGCAGAAGAGTCCATCGCACCAGTACCCATACTCACCATTCTTTCAAGATCTGCACTTTCTCTGTAACTTACAGGATTTAAATCACCAAATCGAAGTGGCATTAAAATGGCTTTGGGGTCGCCATTCGTTAGTATTGTGCCACCAGCTTGTACTTTTGGTTTCATCCCTCTCGGTAAACGACTTGCATCAATTGCCATCATGGGATGTGTGGTTAATGCTAATGCATCGGCTCTTGCTCTTAACTCGGTATCCAGAGCCTTTTGTGCGTTATACCCTTTCTCTACAATTCCTCTTCCAAAAAAACGATTCGGCACTATATCGTGACTGTATGCCACAACAGGTCGATCTTTCATCATATAAGGAGTTTCAACTGCCTTTATAACCACAGAATCATTAGCAATTACGACCAATGCTTCTACTAAATCATCATCATCTTCGTCTTTTTGTTTTTCTAAGTAATGTCTTGGCACTTTTCCATAATATTTACACAATTTAACTGTGTTTTGACTTGGAATTTGTCTGTTTTCGCCAGAATATTGCATCTCGTAACCAACATCTGCATCTCCTATGTCCACTTCGTCATAAAAGCCCTCTTTCATTCCTTGAATGACTAAATGCCTAGGTACTAATTCGTCTATGGAAACTCCCAAAGCATCATCGATGTTGGTTGCACTTGGATCAATTGCAAAATTTAATGGATTGACCGCTTTTAATTTAATACAAATATACGTTTGCTCACGAACCGCTACATCTGTTAAAACTGTTCCCTCCACAGGTTGTTGTTCTGGGTAATATTCGGTTTTTTCTTCGGTTAAAATCTCTGCAATTCCTACTCCATACAAACTCGCATTTAACATAGATTCTGATATTTGTGCTTTCCACCCATCTCTTTCTAAATCTTCTTTAAGAAAGTTTCGTATAACAAGCATATCTTGGGGTTGTTGATCCCTTATATCGTCTTTTATGTCAAACCATTGATCTCTACCAAATGTCGCTTCCTCTAATTCTGATACGGTTGATTCAACTGCTTGCTGTGTCGCTGGACTTATTAATCGTGATCGTTCACTTGACCGCATTTTATCCGATTCATCCCAAACACCTCGCCAAATACGATAATATTCTTTCCATTTTTCATCGAAGTTAGATTTTCGGTAATCTCGCCAACTATCTACATGGCTCATTACCCAACTAACTAAATTATTTTCCATTAATATCCACTCACTAAGTCAAAAGGTTCGTAATCTTCTAAGTCAAAATCTTGTCCGTAAGGTGTGACTGCTACTTGATCGGTATAAGCCAAAGCATCCACCAGATCATCGTGGGCTAAACGATTGGGGAAATCTAATAACTGTGTTATAAAGGCTTTATTCCAGTCTGCTTCTTTTAAAGAAATAACACCTCTTTCAAATCTACCTTGTAATGCCCACACTACTCGGTCTACTTTTGATTTACCGCCATGACTTACAGGTTCTATTCGTGGATAAAACCCAATTCTTCGCATTTGATCTTCCATATAAGGAATGACTGCATTAAGCAAACTGCCTTTCTCTATGGCAATACATCTGGCATTCTTTTCTTGAGCAAGACGTAATAATCGTACCGATGTTTCTCTAATATTCCATCTGCCATGTTCTAATTCACCTAAGTACCATCCATCGGTACTTACTTTGACTGCCCAAATAGCTGTTTCATCCAATTTACCGCTTGATTTACCCCTTGTGTTAGTTGTTGCTTCAAATCCAGCCAAATCTGCGACAACGTACCAATCACCTTCTTCATGTTCTTCTCCATATTTAATCCATTCTTCTTTAAACAATCCAGAATTAAAGGATTCAAATGATGCTTCTAATTCTTGCCTTGCTACCTGACTACTTAAACTTTTATACGACTTTTCAACTTCTTTTGTATCCAAAAAAGGATTTTCTATTGATTTATACTGATAGCACGACCAATCCTCTTCTTCGATGACCGATGTAAATAAATCGTAAAAATGATTTTTACCCTGAGGTGTTCCAATAAATAATGCTTTGCCTTTCGCATCCATTAAAGCTGGCCTACAAATTTCTTCCCACACTAATGGTTTCATGGCAGCATATTCGTCCATGACACAAAATGCCATTTTTACACCTCGAAGTGTATCTGGACGATCTGATCCGCAAATAAAAATCTGTATATCGTTAATTAACGTAATGACCGCAGTATTTTCATGCACGTTTTTTATTAACTTTCTGCCTATGTCTTTCATTAGGCGAAACATGATTCTTTTGCCTTGCTCAAATGTCGGTGCGATGTAATAAACATCTCCATCTTTACTTTTTAAGGCTTCCACAAACAGCATATATAGGGCAAGTCTTGACTTTCCCCATCTTCGCCCTGCAACTACAATCTTAAACCGCTTGGGGTCGTTAAAAACATCTAACTGTTGGTCGTGTAACGAAACCCTAAAACCATCATTCATTTACTGCCTTTGGATTGGCTTTCTCTACATTAACCTGTATGTTAATTTGCCTACCCTCTAAAGCACCTGCATCAACTGCCTTTTGTATCGGAACAAGTCTATCCATACAAATTTTAATCGCAGATAATTGACCATCATGTTCGTCATTTAATGCTATTTGTACTAACCTAGTGGCTATCCTTTCACCATTTGAACCTAATATAGCCATCGCTTTAGACGAAAACTTTTTCGGTAAACCTCTAGCCATTTTCTGTACTTTTGTTGGCACTAAACTCCTACCTTTTTTATCGCTTGTTTATGTGCTTGGGTAAACGTCTTACCATTCATCATCTCTTTTTTCATAAATGCCATATGTTTAGCACTATGATGTTTTTTGTGTCTTTTCATCGCTTCGGTTTGTCGTTGGGTCAGCTTCACTTTTTAGGTTTAATAGGTTTAAGCTTCTTCTTTTTTTTATGATACATCTTATCTCCTTTAAACATATATATCAGATGTTATAAATAAAAAAAAGCTAAAGAAGTGGGATTCTTTAGCTTTTATGGGGTGAAAACTTATCAGGTGTTTTTTAGAGTCAGGTGTCCCTAGGAAATAGGTTAGTAAAAAATAAAAAACCTGTCAAGCTATTTGTTTTTCTCATATTTTGGCTTTTCTTAAAATTCTCTTCTGAAGTGTTTGGGAGCATATATCTATATTTATTCCTAGGATTTATCCCCCCCCTCCCTAAAAAATCCCAACACTAAAAATTTGTATCATCATCTGTATCATATATAGGCATATTATTGTTTTTAAATATATTTTTAGCTCTGAATTATACCTAATTAGAATTATTTTTAAAAAAACATCAAGAACAAGTGTATTGTTATGTCGTGGTACAAATATGCACAAGGACGTTTGGAGTATTTTTTTAAAATGAGGAATAAATATTTGTGTGAACTACTATCACCATACATTTGTTATCCAACTCTTTACTTTTCTTTATTTATTAAATGCTTGTTATCTACTTCTCTTTCTATTCCTTATTACTACCTATATATAAGGTATGATTCAACATGAAAGATTAATTTTTAAATAAAATTATTTAAAGGGTTGTAATTGTATAACCCTTAATATAGAATATCGTTATATGATTAATTTGTTTTAATTAAATCATATATTTTTTAACCACATAAAGGAATTTTAAAATGAAAAACTCTAAAGAATTTTACGAATCTGTAACAAATAATATTATTGATTATTATAACAAAAATAATCGATTGCCTTGGGTTCGCCCTTGGTCAAATTCAAACTCTGGATTCAATATTTCTTTTACAACTAAAAAGGAATATCAAGGCATTAACCAAATAATATTAATGATGTCCCCTTATGAATCCAATAAATGGAATACATTCAACAACTGGAAAAATTTAGGATTTCATCTTAAAAAAAAATCAAAAGGAACTCCGATTTGCTATTTTCAGATGAACAAAGTAGTCGACAAAAAGACAGATGAAGAGTCTTTTTACCCAATGTTAAAGAAATATTATGTCTATAATGCTGAGCAAATCGAGAATAATTCAACATTAATCGACAAACCCAAACCAAAAAATAAAATCTTACCGATTGATGAAATTGATAGTTATGTAAAGAATACGAATGCAAAGATTGTAGAACATGTAACAAATGAAGCTTTCTACCGTCCCTTTACTGATTCAATTCATATCAGTAATATCAATCAATTCAAATCGAGCTATGACTATTATGCGACTTTACTTCACGAATTGACACATTGGACAATGCATGAATCACGTTGTAATCGAAAATCTAGCAATAGGTTCAAGTCTGTTGGTTATGCATATGAGGAATTGATAGCTGAAATAGGGAGTACATTCCTATGCAATCAGTTCAAAATGGATTCTGCAAGTCACACTCATCTACAAAATCACGTTAATTACATCAGTTCTTGGTTACAAGCACTAAAAGATGATCCGAAGTTTATTTTTAAAGCTGCTGCTGAATCACAAAAAGCGGTTAATTTTTTAAATAGTTTTCAGCAAATCGTAAAAGCTGCATAGTTAACTTTTTAATTTATTAAACGGAGTAAAACACATGGCTACAACAAATTCAAAGAAACAAACCAGTAAAGAAAAACTTTCTAAGCAATGGGAACAAATAATTTCAGAGCAATTAGTAGGAAAAAAGATTGTTCAAGTGCGATGGATGACAAAAAAAGAAGCTGATGCAAACTATTGGGATTATCAACCAGTTTTATTAATATTGGATGATGGATCAGCACTCTGTCCTATGTCTGATGATGAGGGAAACAATGCAGGGTCTTTGATTCATCTTGGAGGGAAGCAAGAAACTATTCCAGTAATGAGGTTATAATTATAAAATTTGCAACCTATTAATTTATTAAATGGAGTGAAACAATGAAACTAAATGATGTGATTCAAAGAGTAGTTATTAACAATAAATTTAAAAATCAATTTATAAATTTGCACAATAGATTGGTAAAAAAAGAATATAAAATAAAAAGAAATGTATCTTTTAATGACTTAGATAAGATAATTTCTTTTCATAATGAAAACTTTTTAGATAATATTATTAATAATAATTATGCAGGTTATGAAATCAAAAGCTATGAAACTTTATCTGGCCATACCGAAACATTATTTATTTATTTAGAAGATATCGATTCTGAATTTATAGATACTGATACCCAAGAAGTTATAACGAAAGAAGATTATATTCAACATGTTTTATATGATTCTTTTGTATGGCAAAATTCAGCTAGCATAAGAGAAGATTTGATCGATGGAACAATTAGCAATGGCAATTGTTACGACGGTTTTAATTCTGAACTACATGACGTTCAGGTCAACAACAACATAGGAAAAGTCAATTTAACCATAAAAGAAATTAAACATGATGACGAATGGGAAACAAAACAATTAAAACTTGTTGCAAATTTTGTAATTAAAAAAACTTACGTTTTGTTTTCTTTTACGATTTCACGAGTAGATGATCAAGATGATAAAATACATTTTTCTTTCAGGCACAAGTTTGAAATAAAAAAAACATCATGTTTAAATCACAATTCCATTTTAGATTTTGTTCTTGAGATTTATCATGATTCTATTGCTCAAATTTGTTATGCAATAAATGAGACATTACCACATTTAAGAGTTGACCATTATTTTAAAACTATTGATGATTTAACGTATCATGTTCCGTTTTCTCAGCGATTTTTTAGCCAAGTAGATGTTGAGCAAGTACCGACACATTATGAGTCGCAACGAAAAACTTTTGTATCATCTTCAATTTTTTTAAATAAAAAAATGTATAAAGTTTTTAGCGATCTACAAAACACTGAGGGATTGTATCTCGTTCAAAGTTTTTCAAAAAATATAAATGAACTTTTAGCTGAAAATGATAATCGCAACAGTTTTTTTGAAAAAGTAAATTTTATACACACGACTCAAGCAGGTATCTATGTAGTAGTGCCATCTGAAGCATATGGTGGACGTAGTCTTTCCTTGTATTATTTAGGTGATATTACTGAAGCTTCAAACTCTTTAAAAAAGTTTTTAAAAACTGAATATGCACGACCAGAACCAACATCTTATTTTTATAAAGGTTTAACAAAATGAAAATGGAACTCCAAATGAAACAAATAAATAGAGCAGATAAAAACATATGTTTG
>VTLG01002945.1_pt1 | contig 14943 bp, 16 predicted proteins | sample 4694571 | NCBI WGS metagenome assembly VTLG01 (sample SAMN12604809, study PRJNA352737) | marine metagenome | biome: ENVO:00000447; feature: ENVO:00000209|ENVO:00000569|ENVO:01000036; material: ENVO:00002151; isolation source: viral sequences binned using virsorter ...
CCCGGGCGGGGAAATTTCACTTAAATTTCAGGGGGGGGGTGTAAATGGGAAAACGGGGTCCGGCTCCGAGACCGTCGAAAGTTTTAAAATTGATCGGTTCAGGTTTGCCTGGAACCAGAACTGAGCTACCGGCCAGCGGGAAGCGGCCACCATGCCCGAGCTGGTTAAGCCGGGAAGGCAAAGCAGAATGGAAACGCATCATTCCTAAACTTGAAGAGCTGGGCATCATTGATGAAATTGACCGCGCCAGCCTTGCGGCCTATTGCGAGACCTGGAACCAGTTTTACAGGGCCATCAAGACGCTAAGGAAAGAAGGCGAAACCTTCAAGACGCCAGCGGGGTACATCCAGCAGCACCCGGCGGTAGCGATCTTAAACGCATCACGCCAGGCGCTTATCAAGTACGCCGCGCAGTTCGGGCTCACGCCTTCAGGGCGCGTCGGCCTGGCAGCGAAGGAAACGGAAAAGACCGACAGCTTGACCGCGTTTACCCAGAGAAAACATGGTTGATACAGAAACAAAGCGTTTCATCAGGAACAAGACCGACGCCAAAGCAGTAAAGGCTGGTTTTGTCTATAACAAGGCCAGAGCCGATCACGTCGTAGCTTTTTTCGGCAAACTACATCACACGATAGGGCAATGGGCTGGCCAGCCGATAGAGCTCATGCCCTGGCAGGAAGACGAGTTGATAAGGCCGCTCTTCGGCTGGGTCCATAAAGATACCGGGCTGCGCAGGTTCAGGACGGCATATATCGAGGTTCCCAAAAAGAATGGCAAAAGCACTTTGTGCAGCGGCCTGGCGCTGTATCTCATGGCGGCTGACGGGGAGCCGGGCTCGCAGGTCTACTGCGCGGCGGCGTCACGCGACCAGGCGACGATTGTATACCGGGAGGCCAGCCGAATGGCGCAAGGTTCGCCGCTCCTCAAAGAATATATACTGCCCAGGGACAGTCAGAAGCATCTGGCGATTCCCAGCTCTAATTCCTTCCTGAAAGCCCTGAGCGCTGAACACCATCGCCAGGAGGGGCTGAATTGGCATGGATTGATCTTTGACGAACTACACGCCCAGCCTGACCGGCGCTTGTGGGATTGCCTGCGCTATGGCGGGGCGTCCAGGCGTGAGCCGCTCCTGATCTCGATTACAACTGCGGGCTTTGATAGACACTCGATCTGTTATGAACAGCGAACGCATGCAGAGCGGGTACTGAATGGAACAAGCGCATCAACTGATTTCTTTGCGCTCATTAAATGCGCTGACGAAGAGACCGACGACTGGACAAAATTCCGAACGTGGAAAAAGGCTAATCCCAGCCTGGACGTGACCATCAGCCGCGCCGATATAAGAGCGGCCTGTATAGAGGCCCAGGAGAGCCCAACTAAAGAGAACGCCTTTAAACGCTATAGGCTCAATATTTGGACCGAACAGGAGAGCCGCTGGATACCGCTAAAGCGCTGGGATAAGTGCGCGGGGCAGATGGCACCGGGCGACCTGGAGGGCCGCGAGTGTTTCGCAGGACTCGACCTTGCCAGCACCCGGGATATAGCAGCTCTCTCGATGGTGTTTCCAACTGATGAAGGATTCAGCGTTTTAAGCCGGTTCTGGATTCCAAAAGAAAATGCGTTAGAACGGGAGAGACGCGACAGGGTTCCATACCTGACCTGGGCGCGGGAAGGGCTTGTAACGCTGACGCCTGGGGACGTGATCGACTATGATGTCATCCGCAAGGACATCAACGAGCTGAACGAAACCTTTAACATCCGCGAGATTGCAATTGACCGCTGGAACGCCGCGCAGATCACAACCCAGCTCCAGGGCGATGGTTTTGAGGTGGTAATGTTCGGGCAGGGCTTTGCCAGCATGAGCGCTCCGACTAAAGAACTGGAAAAGATCGTCTACAGCCGGGAGCTGAATCATGGGGGATGCCCGGTACTTCGCTGGATGGCGTCTCATGTAGTCATCGAGCAGGACGCGGCTGGGAATATGAAGCTCTCTAAAAAGAAGTCACAAGAGAAAATAGATGGTCTTGTCGCCTTGGTGATGGCGCTGGGCCGAGCGAACGTAAGAACTGAGCCTTTCAAGAGCGTATACAGCGCCCAGGGGCTCTCTACCGTATAGGGATAATCTATGGGAATACTGCAGACCATCTCCAGCCTTTGGAAAAGCCGGAGCATTGAAAACCCGGCAACGCCGCTTTCAGCGCCTGATGACTGGTTGCTGGACCTGGCCGGTGGCGCTACCAGCTCCGGCGTGAATGTCAATCCTCAAACGGCGATGACCTATGCGCCAGTCTATCGCGCTGTAAACCTGATCAGCCAGGACGTGGCAAAGCTGCCGCTGGTCGTCTACAGGCGCAATGGCGAAGGGAAAGACAAGGCGACAGCGCATCCGGCCTATCGGGTGCTGAGATACCAGACAAGCCGATCAATGAGCGCTTTTGAGTTTAAATCGACGCTGACCGCCGACGCCCTGCTCTATGGGAGCGGCTATGCGGCGATTATTCGCAATGAGGCAGGAACAGCCAATGAGCTCATCCCGTTGTCACCAGGGGCCACCAATGAGGTCTGGGAGGGCGACAGGCGGCATTACACAACGATCATCGACAACCGGGAAGAACGCCTGAGCGAAGAGAATGTTTTACACATTCGGGCGCTCTACGGGCTGGGCATTATCGAGCTGGCGCGTGAATCTATCGGGCTGGGAATGGCCGCAGAGCTCTATGGCAGCGTATTCTTCAAGAATAACGCGAGGCCCAGCGCTGTGCTGGAACACCCTGGTCATCTTGACAACGATGCCCGGGACAACCTGCGGCGCTCCTGGCAATCGGTTCATGGTGGAATATCTAACTCGTCAAAGGTAGCCATCCTTGAAGAAGGCATGAAGCTGACGCCCTATTCCAGTTCTAACAAAGACGCCGAATTCAACGAGACGCGCCAGCTCGAAGTTAGAAATATAGCCTCATGGTTTGGCATTCCTCCGCATATGCTGGCCGACAATACCCGTACCAGCTACAACAGCCTGGAAAGTGAGAATCAGGCGTATTTAGACAGCTCTCTTGATCCGTGGCTGTGTACCTGGGAAACGGAGTGTCGGGCCAAGCTGCTCACAGCCAGCCAGCAGACAAGAGACACTCACTTTGTAGAGTTCAACCGGAACGCCCTGGTCAGGGCCAACATGGAAGCGCGGGGCGCTTATTACAATCTCGCCATTCAGGGCGGCTGGATGTCCCGTGATGAAATCCGCTCGAGGGAAAACCTCAACCCGATACCGGGCGACGGCGGCAGTACCTTCATGGTGCCGCTCAACATGGGCCCGGCCAGCGCTACGCCAGAGGCCGACAACGACGACGGCACCGAGCTGGGAGCGCGTGACGCCCTGGGCGTTATTCTTAAGGATACTCTTCAGCGAATGGCCAAGCGCATTGTAACCAGGCACGAACGGGCCGCCAAGAAGCCCGAAGAGCTCAAGCGGTTCCTCGAGCAAGGGATGATAGACGATAATCGGGCGGTGGTCCTGGACGCCCTGACGCCCGCGCTGGACGCGCTACAGGTGCCGGGGAACAGATCCAGCCTGATGCTGGAATTCTTTTATTGCATGAAAGACGCCCTCACGTCGCCAGCGACGGTCGACGGAGTCGAGATACTTTGTACAGATGAATTCAAACGAAACCAGGTTATCAGCGAAGTCAGCGAAGAGCTGGCCAGCCGCTGGATGGGAGAAATAGAATGAAGACCGAGAGACGCTATCAACCGGCTGGCGACGCGCTGGAGATCAGGCAGGACCAGAATGGCAATATCAGCGGGTACGCCGCTGTCTTTTATAACTCTGAAGACCGCGGGAGCGCCTTCGGGCTCTGGGATGGCGCTGAAGAGCGCATCATGCCGGGCGCTTTCTCCAGGGCGATCTCTGAGAAGGACGACGCCAGGGCGCTCTTTAACCATGAGGCTGACAAGCTCCTGGGGCGCGTCAGCGCTGGCACCCTGCAACTGAGCGAAGATGCGCGAGGTTTGCACTATTCCATCAGCCTGGGCAACACCACAGCCGCGAAGGACGTCCGAGAGATGATTAACCGGGGCGACCTGACCGGCAGCTCCTTCTCTTTCAAGGTTACAGACGAAGACTGGAGCGAGGAAGACGGGAAGCAGGTCAGGAACATCAAGGGCGTAGAGCTCTTTGACGTCGGGCCGGTGACGTTTCCAGCCTATGAGGCCAGCACCGCGAACAGCCGCGACATAGAAGGCGCGAAAGAAAGCCTGGAGGAGGCCGAACGCGAGAAAGTCAAAGAACGGGTTAATGACCGCTTCGAGGCTATAGCCCTGAAGATTGACCCGGAGCTGGCAGATAGTAAGCTCACAGACGATTCTTGACAGCCTGAGAGGGTATTCTATACTCTTTCTTATACATTTAGCTACCAGGCCGGGCGCTCCAACGCGCTAAAGGCCGCAGCTCCGATACCTGCCCAGACAGTTTAAAAGAGCCGCAAGAAACCCCAAAGTTTCAGCGGTTCTTTTTTTGTGACCGCTGGGAAGGAAACACGGATGAGCATTAAGGCTTTAAAAGAGCAGCGCTTTGAAATCTTCAAGCGCCTTGAGGAGCTCCGAAACCTTGCGAATAGCGAGGATCATAAATGGAGTTCAGAAGACGAAAACAACTGGGAAGCCTGCAACGGCGATTATGACCGCCTGAGCAGGTCGATAGAGGTAACGGAACGCACAGAGGAGCTCGAAAGCCAGCTTGCAGAGCGTAGCGAAAAGAGAAACCTTTTCCGCGCCGAGCAGGCCGAGAGTGTGCGAGACGCTGCCCCTAGCAGAGAAGAAAGAGACGACGCGCTACAGGGTTGGGCCAGGGCGCAGATGGGCATGGACCTGGAAGAGCGTCACCAGCTCGCCTGCCGCAAGTGCGGCGTGAATCCTAAAAAGGATCATTACGAAACCCAGCTTTACCGGGGCAATTATGACACCATGCGCCGCGAGATGCGGGCGCAGAGTGTTGGCAGCGCTACCGCTGGCGGCGACCTGGTACCCGAGGGCTTTGTATATGAGCTCGAACGGGCGCTTCTTGCCTATGGTGGTATGCGTCAAGTCAGTTCTACAATCAGAACGGATTCCGGCGCGGATTTGCCCTGGCCCACCGTAAATGATACGAGCAATGTGGGAGCTATCCTGGCCGAGAATACCCAGGTATCCGAGCAGGATGTAACCTTCGGTTCTACTACGTTCGGAGCCTATAAGTACACTTCCAAGCTGGTACTGGTTTCCGAGGAGCTGATGCAGGATTCAGCTTTTAACCTGACCAGCGAGCTGGGTTCACTCCTGGGCGAGCGCATAGCTCGAATTCTTAACACGCACTTCACAACCGGCAGCGGTTCAGGCCAGCCGAATGGCGTCGTCGAAGCTTCGCCAGTCGGTAAAACCTGCGCGTCTGCTACGGCTATTACCGCCAGCGAGATTATCGACCTGTTCCATAGTGTCGACCCAATGTATCGCGATGGCGCTTCCAGCGTTTGGATGTGTAACGATGCGTCGATTGCGGCTATTCGCAAGCTGACCGACGACCAGGGGCAGTTCCTCTGGCAAGCCGGGATGCAGGCTGGTATTCCTGATCGCCTCTACGGTCGAGCGGTGGTCGTCAACCAGGATGTGGCGGATATATCGGCTGGAAGTCTGCCTATTATCTTCGGGGACTTCTCACTATACAAGATCCGCGACGTCGCGGGCGTAAGGCTCTACCGCATGAATGAGCGCTACAGGGACTATGATCAGACGGGATTCGTAATCTTCTCGCGTCACGATGGCGACCTGCTCAACGCAGGCACCAACCCGGTTAAGCTTCTGAAAATGGCTGCTTCCTAATGAAAGTGTGCCTATTAGTCAGCAGAGCTGGGCCGACGTTTAGCCAGAAAAAGGGCGATGTTATAGATGTTTCCTCTGATGAGGGTAAACGTCTAATCGCCGCTGGCCAGGCGCAGGCAGTAAAGGGAGGAGCCCCAAAGGGGGGCTCCTCTCCTTCTTCTAAACCTAAGAAGAAAGCCAAGAAATGAAGATTAAACTATTGGTCAATTGGCACCGGGAGACCTGCTCCCACAGTGTCGGTGACGTCATAGAGGTTTCAAAAAAGCTAGGCGAACACCTGATCTCCATCGGCCAGGGCGTGAAATCTACCGGCAGCGTAAAAGAAGCCGCTGCCGTAGATCCCGAGACCGAGAACGCCAGCCAACCAGCGCCTGAAAAGAGGTAAGCAATGGGCCTATCCGTTGTAACGCCGCCGACAGAGGAACCGATTACGCTGGCCGAGCTGAAAACCCATCTCCGCGTTGATACGTCGGATGATGATACCTACATCACCGCCATCGGCGCGGCAGCTCGCGCCTGGTGCGAGGGCTTCTGTAATAGGCAATTCGTCAGCGCGACCTATGACTGGCGTATTGATAAATTCGGAGAGCTCCTGGTGCCTAAGCCTGACCTGATCAGCGTGACCAGCATCAAATATATAGACACCGACGGCGCGGAACAGACCGTTTCATCGAGTATCTACGATGTCGATACAGACCAGGCTCCTGGGCGCATCAGGCTGGCCTACGATGAGAGCTGGCCGGATGACCGTAGAGCGGTAACGAATTGCGTAACGGTGCGCTTTGTCGCTGGCTATGGCGCGGCGTCAGCGGTGCCTGAGACCGTCAAGGCGGCGATTAAACTTCTTGTTGGTCATCTCTACGAACACCGTGAGGCGGTGACGTTAGGGCATCTCTCGCGCTCTCTGCAGTACGGCCTGGAGCGCCTGCTGTGGCCTTACAAGATGGCGGAGGTCTAATGCTTGCTGGAAGGTTGCGGCACCGTATCGAGTTCCAGAGCGAAAGCCTGGCGGCAGATGGGCAGGGCGGCTCGACCCGCTCCTGGTCCAGCCGGGCTTTTGCGTCTGCAAGCCTGAAGCCGCTGAGAGCTGAAGAGCGCTTTTATAATGAGCAGCTCAATCACACCGGGACGCATGAATTCGTAATCAGGTACCGTGACGATATAGCGGAGACTGACCGTATCAAGTTTGATGGTAAGTTCTACCAGATCACCGGCATCATCAACCCGAACGAGCGTGACCGGCAGCTTGTCATAACCGCTAAAGAGATTAAGACATGACCTTTAATCTCAAACTGGATGAAACCAGCAAGGGCGTCTTATTCAGGCGCCTGGCTATGATGTCGCTGAAGATCCGCGAGAACGTAGAGGCCGAGGTCGATAAGAGCTCAAAGGCGATACAGACAGCCGCCAAGAGCCGGGCTCCCAGGGACACCGGGGCGCTGGCGCGTTCTATCTCTCGCAAGAAAGTTAACGATGGCCTGACGGGCGTCGTATACACCAAGACCAGCCGGGCCGGCGGGAAGAGCGGAACCGGGTACGCCCATCTTGTAGAGTTCGGTTCAGGCGCTTTCTACCGGACGCCGCCAGGCGTATCACGCGGCGGCAGCGCCGGGCCGTATCGGCCATCGTCCACCAGGATGCTGGCCGAATGGTCAGAACGTCACAACCTGCCAGCCTTCCCGGTGGCGCGTTCTATCGGAGAGCGTGGAGGAGTCAAAAGCAGGCCGTTTCTTTTCCCGGCGTATGAAGGCGAGCGGGCAAGCTTCACCAGGGCGCTACGTCGCGCCATCTGGAACCGGGGCGTAAAAAGCGTAGCGGCAGGGGCGGCATAATGGGCGAACGATTACCCCTCAACAGCTTGCAAAAAGGCATTTACAGCCGCCTGACGGACGTCAGTGCTGGCATCTCAACAACGGTATACGATGAAGTTCCCGAGAACACCGCGCCGCCTTACGTTGAGATAGGCTCCTGCAGCGTAGCGCTCGACCTGGAGACCGTGACCGAGTGTACGACGACCCTACACGCCTTCAGCGATGCGGCGGGTAATAAGGAATGTAACGATATACTCGAGGCGTCCATAGAGAGCCTCACGAGCTCCGCGCTGACGCTGGACGAAGATTTCAGCCAGGCGATGGGCCGTCTCGAATTAGCAGAAATATTTAAGGAATACCATGCAGATGGAAAGCTCATCAGGCATGGAGTTTTAAGGTTTCGCTGGATACTCAGCGATGATGAATAGGAGTTTTAATCATGGCAGTTCAGACAGGTCTTTCCTGGCTATTTTACGTTGATACGGCGGCAAGTGAGGGCTCACCAAGCTGGGCGAAGCTCCCACAGCAGCGCGGCGGTAATCTCAATTTCTCAAAGTCAGATGTCGACGCGACGAACAAAGATGAGAGCGGATGGGAAACCAGCGTTAGCACCCGGCGGGGCTTTACGGCGTCCGTTGATGGCGCTTATGAGGATAACGATGCGGCGCTGAATTACCTGATCGATACAAACCAGCTTCACGCGACCGCGACGGATAACCGGGTACAGCTCAAGATGGTAGACCAGGCCGGTGACACTTACATCGGGTGGACTACGGTAGACAGCATCGAGCTGGACGCGCCAGAGGCTGACCTTGTTTCTTACTCTCTGAGCTTCACCGGACGCGGCGCCTTGACGCTGACAAGAGCCTAATATGAGCAATCCCATGCCCGGCGGCGTCGAGATCAAGCTTGACCGCAAACGGCGGTTATACTTCGGCTGGAATGCTTTCTGTTCTTTCGAGGAGCGAATGGACAAGAGCATCATGGAAGCGCTGGGCGATGGGAATAATCTAAGGTTCGATACTATTCGGAGCTTGTTATGGGCCGGACTCCTCTGGGAGCAGGAAAGCCTGAGCCCGGAGGAGGCTGGCGACCTTATAGACCGCGTTCCTGACGATGTAGCGGAAGATGGCACCCTGGCCGCTAAAGCGCAGTATGTGATGGAGCGCGTCCTGGTTGCTATGGAAGCGCATAACATGACGGCAAAAAAAAAGACCAAGGCCAAAAAGGCCAGTTAAGCCAGAACTGGGATGACCTGCTATTGATGGCGTTTCGGATGGGCTTGAAACCAGATGAATTCTGGGCGATGACGCCCAGGAATTTCCAGCTAATGTGTGAGGCGTTCAATGAAAACGAAAGATCCGCTCACGACGCCAGAGCCTGGTCGCTGGCAACCATCATCACCGCCCTGGGCCAGTTCAAGCGGCGTCCGAATCCCAGCAAGCTCTTTGATGAATTATCGGGTCGCAAAGCTCGCAAAACAGCGGCGGCGTCCGGCAGCGAAAAAATCCGTGAGATCATGCGCGAATCCAGCGAAAGAATCAAAAAGAGAGAGCTAAATGGCCGTTAATCTTGGCTCTATGAATATCACGCTGGGGCTGGACCTCTCGAAGTTCGAGAAGTCTATGAAGGGCGTTCGCAGGCGCTTCGGGCGTCTCAGCGGGCAGCTCAAGATGGCCGGGCGAGACCTGACAGCCGCGATCAGCGCACCGCTGGCCGGTGTCGGGCTCCTGGCAACCAAGACGGCTATAGACTGGGAAACCAGTTTTGCAAAGGTCCAGAAGACCGTCAAGGGAACCGACGTAGAGCTGGCCGAGCTCGCCAAGGGCTTGAGAGATATGAGCCTTCGCCTGCCGGTAGCGGCTGGCGGGCTGGCCAGTATTGCCGAAGAGGCCGGACGCCTGGGCATCAAGCGCGGAGATATTGAAAAGTTTACCGAAACCATCGTCAACCTTGCGGAAACCAGCACGATGGCCGCTGAAGAGGCCGCGACAGCTCTGGCCAGGTTTAACGCGATCACCAAAAACGCAGACACCAGGGCGCTGGCAACCAGCTTAACTATCCTGGGCTCCGAATTCGCTACGACGGAAAGCGAGATTATGGAGATGGGCCTGAGACTCGCAGCTACAGGCAAGCTGATAGGGATGTCTGAGGCTGATATTCTGGGCCTGTCAGCCGCCATGACGTCGGTGGGCATTGCTGCCGAGATGGGCGGTACTGCGATGAGCAAGGTGCTGATAGGTATCGCTGAGGCCGCTGGCGAAGGCGGCAAAAAGCTGGATACGATGGCGGCTATTGCAGGGATGAGCGCTGACAAGTTCCGGCAGAAGTTCGAGACCGACGCGGCCGGGGCTGTCAATACCCTGATTAAAGGGCTGGGCAAGCTCGAAAAAGAAGAAGCCTTTAAGGCTGTAGATATGCTGGGCTTCAGCGCTGACCGTACCAGGCGGATGCTGTTAACGCTGGCCGGGGCCGGGGACCAGCTCACCAAGACTCTCAGCCGCTCAAGCGATGCCTGGGACGATGAGACCGCCTTGCAGAAGCTGGCCGAAAAGCGCTACAAAACCACAGGGGCGCAGCTAACGGTCTTAAAAAACAAGTTCATGGAAATGACCAGGCAACTGGGCGAGGCGCTGATACCGGCTGTTACAGCGCTTCTGGAGGTCATCAGAGATAAATTCCTGCCTATCATTCAGGGCTGGATAGAAGCCTTTAAGGCGACTACGCCAGCGATGAAAGCGACCATCATCACCGTGACGGCGCTGGCCGCTGCTATCGGGCCGCTCCTTATTGTGCTGGGCTTCCTAACTGGGTCCATTGCTGGGCTGGCGTCGATGCTGACCCTGGTCGCCGCGCACCCGATAGTCGCGCTGATCGCTGGCATCGCCGCGCTGGCGATGGCGGTGGTGGGATATAACTTTGTGGCGGCGAAGATGAAGGCGCTCACCGGCGGGCTGGGCATCGAGATGACCGAAACCGAGAAGCGCATCCGCAAGCTACAGCAAGGTATCGAAGACCTGACGCGGCTGGAAAAGGCGCGGCTGGAGGTCGCTAGACTGAGCGCTATTGTCCAAAAATTCAATCTTGGCGCTCTTGACAATCTTTCCGTCAAATTAAAACAACAAAAGCAGCTTGTTGAAAAATTAGAAAAAGCCACCAAGGGGCTAAACGCCGCCGAGGCGTCGCAGGCCGTCACCGTTTTAAAGGTGTTGCAGGCTGTCAAGAAATCGATGGAAGCCCAGGACAGGCTGGAAAAGGCCAAGAGCGGCGCCAGCCAGAAGGCCGAGCTCTATAACGCCCTGCTCGCGGAAGAATCGCAGCTTCAGATGAAGCTCGCAACGATGTCAGGGCCAGCGGCAGCGCAAGCGCTCGATGATTCACATGTTAGATACAACAACCTATTGATTCTGCTCCGAGCCGTAACAGACGCAGGCGCTGATTTTTCAGACCTCCAGGCCAGGATAGCGGCCGCTCTTGAGGACCAAAAATCGAAACTGGATGAGAATATATCGAGCTGGCAAGAGTGGAAAGACGGCATGGCCGATATCATCGCCGGTACCAGCCAGGTATTTGACGATTTCCGAACGAATGTTTTAACAAGCTTTACCGATGGCATCGGTGACGCCTTCGCGGATGTCCTGGTTGATGGGGCTTCATTCGGTGAGGCGCTCAAGAGCCTCTGGAAGTCTCTGGCCAAGATGGTAATCAGCCGCCTGGTCTCGATAGGCGCGCAGCTCTTGATATTCGGGGCTATTCAAAAGATGGTAGGCAAGGCGGGCATGGTGGCGACCGTCAGCACAAAAGCCGCTGAAACCTATGCCGGGGCTTATGCTTCGGTGATGACATCTGTTCCATTCCCTAAAAATCTCTGGATGGCGCCAATTGTTGCGACCGGTGAGGCCGCGTTTATGACGGCTAACGCGCTGGGCCTGGGCATGGCTGCGGAGGGTGGTATATTCAGACAACCCCAGCTTGTACTCGCTGGCGAAGCTGGGCCAGAGGCCATCGTACCGCTGGACCGCCTGGGCGAATTTGGCGGGGGTGGGCAAACGATCAACCTGCATGTAGACGGTGAGCTGATAGCCCAGGAAGCTGTTAAAGGGATGCCCGCGTTTATAGATGCGAGGCTTGGAGGTATATAGATGGCTGATACCAATGCGCTCATCGGAACGCAATTAAAGACTTTCCCGGGGAGTTATTTTAATTCAAGTCGCGGAACATATACTCTGGATGCGTCGGGTGAACTCGCGGCGGTTATTTTTCAGGTCAGCGAAGCTGCCGATATTACCGGGATGACCGCTTATTGTACGGCCGTAGCTTCACCGCCAGCGTATAAATTTACACTCCAGGGCGTAGATGCTTCCGGTGATCCCGATGGAAGCGTGAAAGCGACTACAGCCGAATTTACCCCTACAGGTTCAACCACCGAGGCTCATTCTTTCGTGGCATCCTATTCCGCAAGCCAGGGCGAGCTGCTCGCGGGCGTCTGGGAATACTCAAGCGGAACTATAGGGGCTAGCAATGATGCATCTTTTCGGTCTTTTACAAAAACGGTGCGCTACAATCTTTTTCCGTATTTTAACTATTATAATGGTTCATCCTGGTACCCGGATAATGACTCCTATCCAGCTTTTACACTTCAAACCGATGAAGCCTGGGACGTGGGAGGTATTTACAATGAAGACAAAGGAACTGAGGATGTGTCGACAACTGGGCATCGGTTTGCTCAGCGGGTGCTTATCCCAGCCGATGAAGATATAGAGCTCCACATAGACGGGTTCTACTACACAGGAGATGTAGAGAAGAGCGCTGGGGGAGAATATAAAGCTGGGGTGTGGAACGCCGCAGGGGGCGAGGTGGCCAGCGTATCAATCGATAGCTCACAACAGGCAGCGGCCTTTTCGAGTTTATCAGGCCCATCGCGTGAATATACATTTACAGCGGACGCGACGATTGCGGCGGGAACGGTTTTTTACATAGGCTATGAGCACACCGGTGATGATTTAACCATCGATTACGCGAAATGCGGGGGTGCCGCTGGGCTTAAAAGCTGGCCTGGCGGCGCCGCGTTTTATGCATCCTTGTGGGATGGTTCATCCTGGACCGATGACGATGAAAAGCGCCTATGCTTAAATCCTACGCTGTCATCTTTTCACGGTACCGGCGGCGGCGGTGGCTCAACAACAGGCGCGACAATGGGAGTAATTGGATAAAATGCCAGTTTCAGGTGTAGCACTAACAGCGGTTCACTTTTTCGCAACTGACGCCGACGGGGGTAAGACCGGCGACAAGGCGCAATTTACACTCAAGCTCGTCAAGGATGGTGTGCTTGATGGTGTAGACGGCAGCATAACTGAGGTGGACGCTACGAACGCGCCAGGGATGTACTGGGTGCCACTGACAGTCGCTGAGAACACCGGAAGTATGATAACTCTCTGCGGCGTCTCGTCTACCGATGGCGTGACCATCAACCCGGTAAGCTGGACAAACATCAGCAACGTAGCGGCGATCAGCGACAGCACGACAGCCGCCGACAACCTGGAAGGCGCCATCGGGACTAGTATCATCACAGCGAACGTCAAGCAGGTTAACAGCTCAGAAGATGGCGCGGCGTTTATGGCGCTGGGCGCTGCTACCATGATCGAGGTTACCTGCGATTCCGGTTCCACAACCTCAGAGATTGTAGGAAGCGGTAGCATTTCAACGGTGGATGATTTCTATAACGAGCGTACATTGCTTTTCGTGACCGGCGACAACGCCAATAGCGCCCGGGGTATTGGAAATTATACTGGCAGCACCAAAACATTCACCGTGAGCCCGGCCTTCACGTCAGCGGCTGGTTCCGGGGATAAGTTCATTATCGTCTAATGGCTGTTACTCAATTATCACCGGTTGCATTACCCCGGCGCAGGCTGACGATATCACTTCCGACAGTTGACGGAATTGAGATCACCATCAACGGCGCAGACCTGAGCGGCGAATATAAGCCTGCCAGCCTGAGCATTAACGATGAGCTCGAAAGCCGGGGGACCGCTGACTTTATCCTGGTTGACGCCGCCAACACCATCAGCCCGGCGCCCGGCCAGAGCGTAGACATAAAGTTAAACGTCGGATTATCCAGCACCCTGGTGTTTTCTGGGACCATTCAGACCATCCAGGAGCGCTGGCCGGTGATGGATATAGACAGCCCATTCCATACCCTGAAGATCAAGGCCGTAGACCATAACAGTATCGCTGACCGGTTCCTGGTGGGGCGTACCTACGCGGCGGGCCAGCTCCCGGGCGACGTGGTGAAAGACCTGAGAGAGAACTATCTCGACGCCGAGGGCGTCGGCATCGGCAACATCGAGAATGGCAGCTTTACCCTGGGCGTGGTCTCTTTTAACTATGAGAGCGTAGCGGATTGCCTGGACGACCTGGCCGAGCTCATAGGCTTCATCTGGTATATCGATCACTATAGAAACCTCTACTTTCAGGCCAGGGACACTACAGCCGCGAGCTTTGGATACTCTGATTCTTCCCTGCCGATCAGATCTCTAAAAAAAGAAAGAACGCGCCAGAGCTATAGGAACCGGCAATATCTCAGGGCCGGGCGTGACGTCCAGGCGACGGCCAATACCGAGACCTTCACCGGGGACGGGGACAGGCGTACTTTTACCGTCGGCCTGCCGCTGGGCGAAGCGCCCACCATAACGCTGGAGATCGGAGCTGCTGATCCGATAGCGCAAACGGTAGGCATCAATGGCGTAGATGATGGTAAAGACTGGTATTATCAGATCGATTCTAACAGTATCGAGCAGGACAGCGACGGCACCAAGCTGACAACATCCGACACTCTGAGCGTCACCTACAAGGGGCTCATTCCGATCATCGTCCAGGCTGACCTTGAAGACCAGCAAGAGCAGAGAGCCGACGAGAGCGGCGGGAGCGGCATCTGGGAGGCCATAGAGGATGACGAACGCATCGAGGATGCTAACTTCGCCTTAGAGCGGGCCAGCGGCCTGCTGTCCCGGTACGGCCGGTTCCCAGAGACCCTCTCAATACAGACCGACGCGGGGCGCTTACGAGCAGGGCAGGTGCAAAATATAGAGCTCACGCGGGAAAGCGTTAACGGTGAATACCTGATACAAAGCTGCCGGGCCAGGGACCAGGGGAACAATACCCTGGTATATTCGTATAAATGCGTCGATGGCGCGATGGTGGGCGGCTGGGTGGCGTTCTTCCGTAAGCTGTCGCAGGCTGGCCGGACATTCGAGATACGCGATAATGAGATATTTATCATT
>VTLG01004715.1_pt1 | contig 14943 bp, 11 predicted proteins | sample 4694571 | NCBI WGS metagenome assembly VTLG01 (sample SAMN12604809, study PRJNA352737) | marine metagenome | biome: ENVO:00000447; feature: ENVO:00000209|ENVO:00000569|ENVO:01000036; material: ENVO:00002151; isolation source: viral sequences binned using virsorter ...
GAAAATAAAAAAGGTAAATAAATTAAATGATCGTCTAATTTATCTATTTTAGTTTTTGATACTAAATTATTTTTTATATAAATTTCAATATCTAATGAAGTTTTAATATTAAATAAAAATAATAAACATTTATTAGTTCCTATTTCTTTATTATTAACCCACATTTTTTCTTCTCCTATAATCCAGTTATATCCATCTCTAGTATAATAATCTTTAATAAAACCAGTATCCATTTTAATAGATGTAGTTACTGTTTTGACCCACTCATTGTAAGGAATTATTTTAGAATTATCTGACTTTAATTTTTGGTACATATAATTTTCAGTGACTCCAAATCCTACATTAACTGCATAATCATCATAATTAATTTCTTTTATTTTATTAATAAAGGGTTTAAGTTTTAAGGCACACCAAGACATATGTAATGCAGGGTCATATTTTCCTCCATCATTCATTTTTACCCTTCCATAATCAAGGATTACATTATCATAAGTTAATAAATCATTTTCAGCGGATGTAATTAAATTTTTATTAGTAACTAAATCATAATTTAAAATGTAAACATTATCATAATTTAATTTATTAGCATACAATAATCCTCTTTTCCATTGTTGAACTGCTGCAAAACCATAATCTAAGTATAAAGTATTTAATTTGTAATTTTTATACTTACTCCAATGAATAGTAGATCTGTGTTTAAAGTCCATAATAGGATTACTATAATCAAATATAGTATAATCAGTTAAATCATTACTATCCGGTTCTACTGGGTAGTGAGAAAATAATATAATATCCTTATTATACTGTTTTAATTTTTGTAAAGTATCCTTTAATACTTTCTTTTTTAAATCAGTATCACAATAAGCAGTAACTAAAAAACACTCTTTAGGCATCTAAAATATCTATATATTGGTTATCACTTTTATTATATTCATCTGTTAAATCAAAATAATTATTTTTATAATCATAAAAACCTATATTTTTAATATTTTTAGGTAAATTAACTATTTGTTCAATAGGTTCTAATTTTATAATTTGTTTATTTACTTTTAATTTAATATATTTTTTTTGTTTAAATAATCTTGGTAAACATTTTGGGTTATCACTTTTTTCAAAAAATATTCTGAATAAGTCATTGTGAATGTTTTGGTTAAAAATAAAAGGAGTACCAAAATCTATTTTGTCCTCTATTGTATCATTAAATAATTCATAATTAAAAGGAGATATTATTACTCTCCAATAATCTTCTGCACTATGGAAAATTCCTTTTCCATTATCTTCTTTTTTAATATAGTCATTAAATGACATTTTATTAATAAGTTTTATAAGATTATTCTTTTTAATTATGTTAAAAACTAAACTAGGCCATCTAGTTTCTGAATTTGAATCTACTACTTTAGATACAATAAAATTACTAGTAGGTTTTTTTAAAGTTTTAATTATTTGATTAGTTAATGAAATATCATAATTAATAAAACTATAATATGAATAATTCAAGTCTAGGGCAAAATTAGATGATTTGATAAACTGATTAAATACTGTCCAACCATAATCGGGATGATTAGATCTTAGTTTTATAATTTTAGTTTTATCAGTTGGGTGTGCTCTTGTATTCCAAAACCTAAATGTTCTTACTGGTGGGTAAATTATAGGATTACTTTTATCAAAAATATAATACTCTACTTTTTGTTGAATATTAAAAGGGATTGAAATGTGGGATATTAATAATATATCAAATCCATTAGATTTTAATAAATCTATGTTTTCATTTAAAACATTTAATTTATTTGAATCGTTACAATGGCAGGTTATTATTATTAAATTATTTGTCATAACAAGCAACGTATTTAGTAATATCCTTTTTTGGATTATATTTACTTAACCATTCATGTTCAATGTAGTTAGTTTTATTATTATTACTTTTAAACCAATCACCATTATTTGATTTTAATTGATTAATAATTTCTTGCTCTGATTTGTATTCTTTTAATAGGTTCAATTTTATTGTTAAAATATCTTTAGGTAATTTAACAATATTTTTTCCAAAAACGTAAAATTTATCAGTTAAAGATTTTACAGTTTCAAAAATCCTTTTATGTTTGGGATGCCCATATTCACCTATAGGATTATGAGTAACAATTTTATCCCATTTTTTGGATAAAAGGTTTTTAAATTTATCTGAGTCATAAGTTTTACCTACATCATCATAAATTTTATCTTCAAAATCCCACATTTCATAGGAACCCACACCTAATTTCTCCATTACATTTTTAAATTCACTACTTCTAATTTTATTATTTTTATTAGTAATACAAACTACTTTATAATCAGGGCCATGTTTTATAAGTTCAGCACCACCAAAAATTAATTCATCATCTGGGTGGGCAACAATCATTAATTTAGTACATAATGAATCTTTATAAGTATCATTAAGTACTTTATAATTTTTAGAAATAACAGAAGGATCAGGACCGTGAATAAATAGAGGTTTTAAAGTATTAATATCATACATTACATCAAATCCTTTTTTTAAATAGTATTTATCAACTTCAGTTTCTTTATCCGAACTGTAATAATTATTCCAGGTTACTGGTAGGGTTTTTCTTTTATCTTCACCCCAAAGAATATTATTAGCTACTCTTTCTTCTGAAAAAGCATTATCATCTACGTAAATTTTTAAATTTTGATTATCTAATTCATTATTCCAATCTAAACATGTTTTAAAGAATTCCTTACAATTTTTATTATAAAAATAAAATCCAGTTGCTATTATTGTGTTATGGGGATTTCTAATAATACCTTTAAGTGCTGCTAATTCACCTCCATAATTACCTGTGAGTCTAACATTATTTAATTGCCTCCATTGATTAATATCACCATGGTAATACTTCATAAATAAAGGATAATCATCTAATTCATCTACATATTTAGTTGATTCATCAATGTTTTTAGTAACAAAAGCATCCCCATCTAACCAGGCATAAGAATCATAGCCTTCCTTTAAAGAATCCAAACTAGCTAAATATTTACCAAAGTATAAGGAATAATCTTTATCAAATAAATCAGGTTCCCTTTGTTTTTCAAATGTTGGTTTTACTGGAAATGATACATGTTTATTAATTACATTAGGTAAATTTATATCAGGTACACAATTAAACCCATAAACAATTAATTTATATTTAGAATGTTTAAGTAAACTTTGAGCTAATACTTCTATCATTTTTAAATAATCCCTATCCCCACCAGTAATCCAAATAAATTCGGATTTTTGTTCAGGATTTAAAAGTTTAATAGCTGAGTTGTAAACATCATTTACAGTTAGTGATTTCATACAAATGTGTTGTAATTTAGTGCCTTTATGTTCAGGGCACCAATTCCAATCTCCAGCATCAAAAGTGTGTTCGGGTTTAACCCAACAATCATGGCAAACGGATTTATTTTCTATTTTAGTTAAGTTATTAACAAATTCATATCCCTTAGGTATAAAATTATTAATCATTAAGGTATGTTTATTTAATGCCCAATTAGCCCAAGATAAACCAGACCCTAAACCTATAAATAAATCTGCATGGTATAAATAATTCCAAGTACTAGGCCAACTTAAATCTTTAGGTGTTGTGATATGTTTACCTTCAAAACCTTCAAAAGATAAATTAATAATTTTAAAACCTTGATTATATAATTTTTCTGTTAATTCTCTCCATTTATTATATGGCCATTCTTTTAATCCTGATGTAGATCTAGGGCCTATACAGATATATCTTTCTTTTAAGGGTCTAGGTCCAGGCTTAAAGTTTACACCATAATTAACTTCTTTATAATCCAACCCTAAAATATCTGTAATACACTGTATTAGGGGTACTGTATTAGGTTGTTTTTTATTTCTATTCCCTTTATCCCATTTATTATCTTTTTTAAACCACCCAATTTTATAGTGAGCATATCCTTTAGTTGGAGCCTCGGGCTTAACAAATTTTATATCTTTATATTCTTCTAACCCTTCAAACCACTCATTATGAAATGTACTTAAACTTACTTTACATTTATATTTTTTACTGAATCTAACTACTTGAGGTACCCAAGCTAAAGTATCTCCTATTGATTTGGAATCTAAAGATACTCTTACATGTTTATCTTTTAAATCTAACTCATGTACTACTATGCCATTAACTTTAATTATCCAAGGTATATAATATGATTTATTACATCTGGTCCACATATTATTACTAATAGTAGATTGATGTATAACTTTATTATTATTTTTATTTATAAATTCAATATTATAATCGTTTTTATGTGATCCAATAACTTCAACTTTAGGACCCTCATCAAAACTAATTTCAATTGTATTATCTGGTATTTCATCTAAAAAAGTATCTAAAGTATTATAGGCTATTTTAGCCGCATTTTTCCAAGTAAATTTTTTCCTAATAATTTTGGATTCTTTTAATGCTTGTTTTTTATGTTTATCATAATTTTCATAAGCATCCCTCATTACCTTTTTTAAATCATTAAAATCTGGTTCATAAAATTCACCAGATAATAAATGTCTATGAAATGAATGAAATTCTCCTCTTTGAGCAGGTTCCATATGGCTTATTTTAACTGGTAATCCTTTACCTTTTGCAAATTCTAGTTGTCCACTACAATTTGAATATATAGAGGGGGTACCACAAGCCATAGCTTCAATTAAAGGCAAATTCCAACCTTCAGATCTAGCACAGGATAAAAATACATGACCTTTTTGTAAATATTTTATATAATCTTCTCTGGAAGGAAAATGAAGAATTTTTAATCTGGGATCCTCCATATTATATTCCTCCATTCTTTCCTCTGTACTATTAAACCCATCCTTAGCATAAAAGTTATCAATAGATAAAATTAAATCTACAGGTTCTTCTGGTTTAAATTCACTTAAAAATGATTCAATAATTTCTTTAGTAGATTTTCTATAATCCCATCTACCAAAATGAATAAATTTAAATCTACCATCATCATAATCAGGTAATTTAACTGAAGTATTAGGTTTGAAAATGCTACCATCAACTGCTTCAGGTACTACCTTAACTTTATTTGGATCTGCTCCTTGTTCTATTGTACATTGTTTTTGCCATTCTGATGCTACCCATAGCTGGTCAAATTTATTCCAGAGATTAAAGAAAGTTTCATCCATTCTGGTGGATTCCCATACTAAATAACCTATTTTAGGACCATTATAAGCACTATGGTAAAAATGATGATTACATTCATTTAATATAATGTTAACATTATGATTAAATTCATTAGGATATTTAGAATAAATTTTATGATCTAATAATTGTCTTTCACCATTATCAGTACTCCATAAAGCTTGATAGTTAAGTAATTTTTTATCTTTATCAGTTATATAAGGTTCTTTATTATGTGGTTCATCACTTAAACCTTTCCAAGTATTAGGAGAGATTGAAAAATTTCTAATTTTTAGTGGTGCTAACTTAGATAATTCATGTATAAAATTTTGTGCATGGTTATTGTAACCTCCTTGCCCAATATAACTTGTATGAAAAAATATTTTAGGTTTAGCCATAGAACTAATTGATACAACAATATAATAAAACTTATTTAAATATCCACATTACTGTCTACCTTTAGTATAACTACCATCTGGGTTTATATTCGTTCCACTTCCAAAGATAGATGCGTCACTTACAACTTCATTAGTTATACTTACAACAGATTTAGAATTCCATTTTTTAATTGAATTTAAATCTTTTTGTATTACATCTGGGATGATATACCCTCTTAAACTAATTCCAAAATTAGATTTTACTAATCTATCATTACCTGCAGTTAATTCGGTTGTAGTACTAAAAGAATCAATTCTAGCTCTAAATTTAAATCTTTCAGGATTACCCCAGTAAGCATCAGAAGCATATTCACAAGCTTCAATTATATTATTTAATTGTTCCATATAATACGTTTGAATCAGGCAACTATACTCAAGAGTTACGAAATCGGGCACGGCTATTGCCTCATATGATTTAACTGGTATTCTATTGTTTAATACATTAAAATTACTATAGAAATTACCAGCATAATATTTTTTCTGCCATGATTGGTATAGGTTGGGTGAATTAGCATCTAATTTATTATAAACGGATCTATCCTTAGTTATACTATCACGTTTAATAACAATAATTGGTAACATAATAGCACCTTTTTTATCTCTATAATAACCATCTCTTTGAAAAGAAACCCATCTTTCGGGTGCAGCATAAATAATAGGAACTTCTCTTCTTTGACCATTTTGATAAACAAAAGGTTGAATAACATTTTGAAAGTAATAAAAAACGGCTTCATCAATATCTTTTATACCAATAGAGAAGGGTTTAGTAGTATCATTTCTATAGCTTATTTTTTCTGATCTATTAAAATCAATACCTGTTTGTTGTTCGTTTGGGTTAACATCTAAATTAGGATTGCCCCTTAGCCTATCAAAAGCTTTTTGTTGTTCAACACTTAATCTTCTTTGTGTTGTTGGTACCGGTTTTCTTATTCTACTTCTTGCCATTAAAATCTTTCTTTATAAGGTGAAATTGCTACTTTATCAGCTGGTATATAGTAACATTCACATAATGTTGAAATGTTAGCACCATATTGACCTAAGCCTGGGTTAAGTGGGTTAGCTTCGTTAGGGTAAGTTGGATTTTTTCCTGTCCAATATTGATTATCAACAGTACTATGTACTCCATAATAACCTTCTTGATATAAAATAATATCTCCAATTTCGGCTTCTACTTGAGCATCTTTTAAATCTTGTCTAAAGAAGAAAAAATTAATTCTTTGATTAAAGAAAATACCCTCTTCTGTTTCTCCATATTGTTGAGGATCCCTATCAATTAAACAATTAAAAAGAAAGGGACCATCATAATATTTTTCACCAGCTGATTCACCGTATAAATTAACTTTAGTTTCTTCTAATTTATATTTGTAAAAAGAAGCCTGTTGGGTAATTACATTACCCAGTAATTCGCGGTTTAGTTTATTTACTAAACTCACATCCCTACTTCTTCCAAACATTGCCATATTATCCTATATAAATTGTATAAGGTACCATTTCTAATTCAACCATCTTAGCTTCAGCTTCTGATGCTCTTCTTTCTAAAGAAGCTTTACGAGATGTTTCATCAAAATAAGCCCTTAATCTTTCTAATAATGCTACTTTTTCTGCTGTACCTGCTGCAATTAAATCAGCCTGGTTTAATGTTACGTCAGCATTTGGTATTGGTATTGTACTATATTTTCCTCTTACGTAACCTAACATTTCTTTTGCAATTGCTAAAGTCATTTCAAAAATCCATTGTCTACCTATTGGGTTTATTGTGTCATAATTAGGATTTTCAAATGGAACATTAGAAACATTAGTTACTCTATCAGGTAAAACCATTGATGAGCTAATTACTCTATCATCCCTTTTAATATACTGGAAAACTAAATTACCTATACCTCTTCCATTTTCTGCTGTACTACTAGTTAATGGTATAGGGAAAAGTTTAACTTTATTATTATGAATTTCAAATGAATAATTAGACATTCTAACCATATCATTCATTTCAATTTGTTGGATAACTGAAAGATCATAATTCAAAGGCATCATTAAAAAATTTATTGCTGGGCTATCACCACCAAACCCAAAAGAATCAAATAAATTCATAGTACCAAACCCAGTACCTACATAAGGATCATAATATCTAGTTATTGCAGGTGATTCTTGGTAAAATACCCTTGTTATCTCAATACCTAAAGATCCTGTGATGCCTTGTTCTGCTGCCCAAGCATTTAAATCATAATCTTGTACACTTGCTGTTAGAGGTATTATACCTGTATACCATGGTACATTTCCACCAACACCAGCTTCAGCTCCATACTGTTCAGTCAATCTAAAAATAATTTCAAAACTAGGAGTAATTATTGTACTATTTTGTTTAGAACCCGTTGGTAAACCTTCTAAAGTTAAAATATTATCTCTAATTTTATAAGCATATAATTCATTACCATACATTGTAACAGCTTCCTCAAAAGCGGTATAGAAAGAACCTGATTGTAACTCAACATCCACTAAAGGATATCCAATCCTATTAGCACAAAATTTTGCTACTTTATCAGCATCAATCTGAAATGCTTCTTGATAATCATAAAATCCAAAAGGTGTTTGTCCTGGTTGAAACGAAGAACTACCTTCCCAAATTGGTACATTCATAAATTTCTATTTTTAATCACACACTAAAAAATACTCAACATTTCCTACACTTCCAGAAGGATGAGCCTTAACTGATGTTATATGCCCATATTTGTTATAATTATCATCTTCAACTATTATACTACCAGTCATATTTGCAGAAGATAATAAAAATGAACCTTGAGGTTTTAAATCAAAGTTGACAACTTCTGTTGAAGCGGATTCCAACATTAAGTTAATTGAATGTGTTGTATTTAAATTAGTAATCCTAGCATATTTTAAACTGCTAGTTACAAACTGTCCTGCTCCTACAACATTAGATAAATCAAATAAAGTACTTTCAGAACCTGAGGGTATTCTTAGTACTCTATTGTCAGAGTAGGAAATATCTTTAATTGTAATATTTAAATCACCTCCCCTAGGATTAGAATCTGTAAAAAGTCTTTCTCTTATTAAAAGGTTAAAATCAGCCATTATTATTTTTTATTATAAATATTAAAGTATTCTTTATTATTACAAGTAAAAAAAAAGCCCCGCAAAGCGGGGCTAATTTTTATTATCCGTAAAGGTTAACTATTAAATAGTATTTAATCCGTTTACTTGGATAACTCCATAGAATTCAGGTCTTACCATTTTCTTAGCATATCTAGTAAGTAATCCTTTTCTTGGAGTAAATGTACTAGGATCATACACTAATGGTGTCATGATTAATGGAATATAAGGAGCAAATACAGCACCAGTTTCTAGGAACTGAGAACCTCTAAATCCTAACAAGATTGTATTAACAGTCATGTAAGGGTTTTTGTATACTTTATATCTACCATTTAACTGGCCGACTTTTTGTACACCAAAGGCATAGCTAGCTTTAGCAGCATCACCATCTGAATCAGCAGCAAATCCTGGAATAGATTCTAGGATAGTACCAATAGTTGGAGAACATACTAAGAAGTTAGCACCACCTCTTAAGGTTTTCTGGTGAATAATATTGCTTAATTTCTGGATTTTAGTTCCTAATGTTTGGAACCACTGTCCTTGTGAATTATAGAATCCTAGGTCAGTTACTGTTCCATCATCACTTGTTCCAGAGAATGCATCAGTAGTAATAGCTCTGTTATTAACAGCAGACCATACTTCATATCCAGCAGCAGCTGACTCTAATAACATACTTAAGATTTCTAAGTCTATTTCTAATGAAATATATTCACTTAAAATTGATGTTAATTCAGCCTCAGCATCTAGAGAATGGTAAGCGTTAAGATCTTGAGCGAACTCAGGCGTCCAAACTGCTTTTAATTTTCTAGTTTTTGCAACGATAGCAGATGATTTCATCTGTACGTTGATTTCTGGAATATCAATTGGGTTATTATTGTTGTTAATAGCTGTGTTTCCATCTTCGAAATCACCTCTAAACTGGTCAGTTGGTTGTACTTGGTAAGTAACAACTACATCAGCACCAGAGTTAGCTACCATACTTGATGAAGGGATCATGAATTCAACAAATGTTCCTGTTGAATCTAACCTTGTGTAAGCAGGTAAGTTAGCTTGACCTTCAGAAGCGGATACATAAAATCCTTTAATACCTCTCATGTCAGCATTAGGTAATAAACTTGCAGAAACTTTTAATCTTATGATCGCGTCACCTACTGCAGAAGCAGAATAAGTAGAATCGAAATCAAGATCGGACCAAGAAGCTGTATTTATACTAAGACCAGCATCATCCAGTTGAAATACTGAACCTGTGTTGTTAATAGAATATCCAAATCTTCCTGAGCCATATAATCCTCCTTCGTTAGTATTTCCGAAAGGTGCAACACCTGGAACTGAAGTTCCTGCATTACCATATAGTGAATTATTTGCACTAAATGGAGTTTTTGTTGTACCATACTGGAAATCTAAGAAGAAAACAAGGCCTGAAGGTAGGTTCATTGGTTGTACAGAAACAAACTCTTTTGAAGAAATTTGTCCAAATACTTTTCTTACCAATGGTAAAGCTACTCCTGCCCACTGTCCACCAATACCAGCTGTGAATTTACCTTGTGATAAAGTACCACCACCAGTTTGCGAACTTTCAACAACAAGCTGCTTAGCCTGGTTTTCAAGAATCATAGACATGTTATTTCTACTTTCATCTTGTAAACCTTCTAGTAAGCCTGTTTTGTCCCATTTTGTTGCTAATTTAGCAGCATCACTTTGTAAAGCGTGATATGGGTTTGCGCTTTCTAATAAAGAATTTAAACTCATCGTTTTAAATTTAGTTGGTTAATAATAATTTTAAATAATACCAGCTAGTTTTTTAAATCTAGCTACCATTGCGTCTGATTCAACTATAGGTTTTCTTTCTGGAGCTTTTCCAGTAATAGAAGAAGCAGATGATCTAATATTGTTAACTGAATTATTTGTTAATCCTTCATTTAACGTATCATAAATTACCTTTGCTTCTTTTACGTCTTTAGCTTTATCAAATGCTTTTAATACTTTAACTTTTTTATTTTCAGTTAAATTTTTAGCTTTAAAGATTTTGTTTGAATAAAGTAGTTTAGCATTAAGTAAGTTAACCTCTTTTAATTCAGATTTTAACTTATCAACTTCTTCAAGAGCTTCTCTAACGTTAATAGCGTATGCAGAAGTAGATTGTCCTACTTTTTTAGGATCTCTTTCACCTACAGCTGCACTTCTAGTTGGATTGTTTTTCTCATTCCAGCTAACTTCGTCCATTTCGTTAATTTCTCTGTCTTTTTCAGTTTCGATTTCTGGTTTAGATTCTTTTTTGAACTTACCGCCCTTTTTTTCATCATCACCTTTTCTCATTACTGGGTTAGACATTTTCTCTTCTACTTTTTTCTCGTCATCTTTATGCTTTCCTTCGCTAACTTCGATATCTACATCTACGTCGTCTTCAACATCTACGTCTTCAACGTCTTCGACTTCAACTTCGTCCTCAACGAATTCATCTCCTGGTTCTAATTCACCAGCAGATACCATGTCTTTAATTACAGCTTCGATATAATCTTTTAGGTCGTCTTCAGATAAATCGTCTAGGTCGATTTCATCATCTTCCATGTCTTCTTTTTCGTCTTTCATACCATCAAGATATCCCTCTTCTTCTGCATCGGTTCTAGCATCTTCCTTAACGTCATCTTTGTCATCAGCGTGTGCCGCTTCTTCCATTTTGTCGTCTTCGTGTTTTGCTTCATCGATTTTGTCTTTGATGTCTTCAGCATCTTCACCAGCATCTTTAGCTAGTTTAGATATCTGATCTAAATCATCTCTAACAGCATCAACTTCTCTGTCGATTGCTTTTTTATCAGCGTCTGAGACTTCTTCATCTAATTCTGCAAGTAATTCATCTAAGTTGATTTCTTCTTCAACTTCTTTGTCCTTTTTAGAATCATGCATGCCCTCCTTTTTTACATCGTCTTCTTCATACTTTTTCATAGATCCATATTCGTCGACTTTTTTGTCTTTTTCGTGCATTCCTTCTTTCATTTCATCTTCTTCGTGTGCACCTTCTTTGACATCATCGTCTTTATCAATCTCTTCAAGTTTAGCAGACAACATAGATTTTAAATGAGGGGTAAATGCCTCTTCTAATGCTAATTTAGCATTTGCTATTGCAGTTTCTTTTACAGCTTTAGCGTCAGCAATTGCTTCAGTTAGCAAATCTCTGTTATTTGACATATCACAAAATTGTTTTTGAGAAATACGATTATTCAGGAATCGTAATAAGAAAATTATACATATATTAACACCATATAAGATAAGGATGGTGTATTACGATTATACGTATATGAATATTTATAAAAGTCGCTAAAATTTATGTGACTGGGCAAGAACCTTTTGAACAAAGAATTTCTCTTACTATTTGATTAACTTTATTATAATCATAGATAAGAGTTTCTTTTCCTTCCTTAATTACTTCATGCATAAATGAACCTGGGTTTGAAGGTGTAGATACAAAATCCCAACATAATAATTCAAAATCATCCTGAACTTCCATTACATTACCATTTTGTTCTAAAGAACCCATACCTCTGGAAGAAACACCTACAGTAACACCGTTTTTAATTAGTTCCTTAACTATGTTACCAGATGGAGTAGGTAAAATTTCAATAATACCTAGTACATTATCTCCATCCCATCTAAACTCCCTAATTAAATGTGAAACATTTTTTAAATTAATAACAGAAGATTCTGGGTGATCTAGTTCACCGCAAGATCTTCTTTCTTTAATTAAATCTTTGTACTTTGCTAATTCTCTTTCCCAGAGTTCTTTTGAATAATATCTACCGTTTCCGTTTTTAACTTCAGCTGTAGCTAAAATACCTTCAACAAGTAAATTTCCATTCTCCTTATTTACATTTTCGTTTAATTGGGAAGGAGAAATATTAACAGTATGAGTCTCTATTAATAATTTTTTACTCATTATCTTCCTTATCCTCTTCTTTTACTACTTGGTTAATTGAAAATGATTTTCCAGCCATTTTTTCATACAATTTTTCCATTTTAGCTTTTCTTTTTTCTAAAAGCTTAATTTCTTTTTGCATGGCTTTCATTTTTTTCTTATCTACTAATTCTGATAGGTTATCATCTTCGTTTATTGAGTTTACTCTATCTTGTTTTTCTTCAATGTGGTTAGTTAAATATTCTAACTGTGCTTCTAATTTAACTATGTCTCCTTCTTTACCTATTTCTGCTAATTTAGTATCAATGGATTCTTTTTTAACTTTTTTACCCATTGCTTTTTTAATAGCTTTATCTCTAGCTGCTAAATAATCATCAGAATCAATATCTCCATCACCATCATGATCCTTTTTCTTTTCCTCTAAAGCTACATCAGTATCCTTATATGAAATGTTTTCACCTTCATCTTCTTGAACTTCATTTTCAGCATATAATGAACTATGATATTGTGAACCAGCATCATCCGCTTTAAATTCTCCTGCTTCCGCCATCATTTGTCTAATTACCTCTCCTGACATAGCAGCTAAACTATTTGGGTTTCCAGTAGTTACAACACCACCTAATGATTCACTTAAAATTTCAATTCCCTCTGTATCTTCTCCACAATCAGTACATCTTTCTTTTCCTTCTTTTACAGGAACCATTTCATCATCACCCTCTTTTAATTTTTCACTATAACCACTACCTCCATAAGATTCACCATCATTTTCAGATACTTTTTGTTCTACATATCCTACACCTTCAGCTCCAAATTGACCTTCTTTTACATAATATAATTCATCCTCTGAAAGGTTTTTTATTACTTTAGCTTGTAATTCTTCTAAAGATAATTCAGGATTTTGTTTAGATTCATAATAAACACCATTAAGCATTTCTTGTGCATTAACATTATTAATATTATCTACTTTAGGTGAATAGTCATAATTACTGCTTAGAGAATTTTCAACTTCATTAGATACTTTTTTTTCCTCAGCTTTAATTTTTTCTTCCTGTTCTTTATTATTTTTAGGATCTATATCATCATTAACTAATGCGTTTAGTTCTTTTTTGCCCGCTTCATTAATAAAGTTGACAAATTTATCTTCCCAACTTTCTTTTTTACTTAGGGATTCAATTTTAGTAATTGGTTTAAGAGTTACAACTCCACCAAGATTTTCTTTAATTACTCCTCTGTTAACTAATATTTTAGTTGCCTGATCAAAGGTTGATGAGTTGGTTAACATATTAGGGTAACGAGACTTAGCATCCTTTAAGAATACATCCTTATGCCCCTTACCTTCAGTAATTAAATTATATTGTTCTTGTAGCGATTTCATATTTAATCTTTTTTTAATAATGTTTCAATATCATTTATATAATCATTAATTAAGTCGGTTCCATAGACTACTGAGTAGCTTTTAGGTTCAACTTGTCTATAATATTTTATAGTTTCAATTTTAGCTTGTCTTAAAGACTTAACTAAATTTTCTAACCTATCCTCTATTTTATCAAAAGCTTGAATTCTTTCTTCTTGAAATTGCGCAAGCTTATCGTCTTTTTCCACTTCGTTAATTAGTGTATATTCATACATATTAGTAAAGTTTTTTTACTTCAATTCCTGACCCCTTTATTTTTTTAGGTACTAACTTATATTTAAATGCTTTAACATAATAATTATCAGTTACACCATCAGGACCAGCATCAGGTCCAGGACCTAAAGTAGCTCCCGGATTTTCTGGGTTGTATTTTTCTTCATTAACATTAGTTGTTGTTTTTAATGTTTTTGATAATTGTAAAGCTTTATAATATTTTTGATTTTTATCTCCTAATTGCACACCTTTCTTTTTATCATCTTTATCCATTTTTTTAAGACGTGCTAGTTCTTTCTTAATTAAAGATAATGGAATTTTTTCCCCTTTTTTAATACCTAATCTTTTTCTAACTGTACCTTGTTTTAAATTACCTGCTTTTTTACCTTTAGCAGCCATTTTTTCGTAAGTATCTCCCTCTTTAATTGGTTTAACTCTATCAGCTCTAAAAGTACCCATAAAATTACCATCAAATCTAACTTTAACTTTATCATTAGGTAATTTTTGTATTATTTCACCTGTACCAAATATAGAACCATCTTTATCATATACATGAACTAAATCAATTGCTTCATTTATAGCTTTTATTTCACCATCTTTATTATAGATGTTAGATGCTTTAGTTTTACCTGTACCTTTATCATATAATACATTATAGTAAACTCTATCCATTATATCTTTATCAACTTTAGTAAT
>VTLG01006434.1_pt1 | contig 14942 bp, 34 predicted proteins | sample 4694571 | NCBI WGS metagenome assembly VTLG01 (sample SAMN12604809, study PRJNA352737) | marine metagenome | biome: ENVO:00000447; feature: ENVO:00000209|ENVO:00000569|ENVO:01000036; material: ENVO:00002151; isolation source: viral sequences binned using virsorter ...
TGTTTTAATCTATATAGACGTTTTTTCATAGTTTGTTCACTTGGGTTTTTTGATTTTGGTCTTCCTCTTTTTACTACCATTATTTTCATCTCCTTGTAGTTTTATTATCTTTGGTGTTCTACCAAGACGTTTGTATTCATTCGCAGCTTTCCTTGCTACGTTTTTCTTTTCGTTTAATATCATTGCTTTGATATATGCGAAACCTTTTCCTTGCAGATGATAACCTGCTCTTAAATAGTGTTCAATTGCTCGTTCAGTTACTCTTGGATTAGCTTTTTCTATGCCTTTAAGAAATAAAAAATAAGACTTCTGATTATATTCAGATGGTATATTTTGTTGAACTTCTTTAGCTAATTTTTTAACATAAGTTATTGTGTTGCTAGGCATAGCTGTTAGCATCTGCAATATTTCCTTACTATAGTTGTAACTTCTGCTAGTATCATAACCACAAGCTTGACATTTCATTCTTCGCCTCTATAACCGATACAGCTTGTCATATTTTTTGTTTTCTTTTTATCGTTTTCCCATTTAGTTACAACAGCTAATTCTTGATTAGCTTGTTCTTGTTCTAATATAGCAGCATCTTCAATAGCATTTACTCTTGTTTCAACATTTTGTAATGCATTCCAAATAGGTTTGTCATTTTTTTTATTTTCAAGTATCAACATGATTTCATTAATCTGGTGTTCATACTTGGCATTTAGATTTATAATCTGTTGTTCAAGTTTATCTACTTTAGTAATAAGCTTAAGAGTATCATGCTTGACATTATTAAGAAAATCTGTTTCTCTTTTATTTAAACTCATGATGCTGCTAACCCCCAAAAGTAAAATGCTTTTATATTTCTTTTACCTTTGTATCCATATTGTTTTTTATATCTTTTAAGAATTGCTCCTTTTAATTCAATACAATTCCATTTTTTCCATTTAGTACCTACTATAGTTTTATCCTCAAACTTTTCAAATGCTTGTGTACCAAATCTAGGATGTTCTTTTTTTATAATAAATCCATCTGATGTAGATATAGTACCATTATATCCATCCCATCCATATTGGTCTTCAGCTTCTCTAACAGCTTCTGCGTATGCTTGACTAGCATCCCTATATCTACCAATTTTAAATACTGTGCAATCATGTGCTCCCATAATATTATCCTCTCTTAGGCTTATATCTGCCTTGGTTTCTTGATTTGTCTATCCACCACCATCCATTACCAGATTTTCTAAAAAAATCCATTTTATCTTTTATATATTTAGGATCTTTTAAACTCTTATATGGAAAATATGGTTGTTTACTAGATTTTTTATAATAATAATTTTTGTAATATAATTTTGTACAAGATATACATCTTGCTGTATGGTTGTCAGCAGTTGTCCTATCTTTATGAAATTCTTTAATTGGTTTTATAGTATTACAAAAATTACATTTTTTATTCTTCCTCATTAGCTCTCCTTAATATTTTAACTTCTGTCTTGTTTGCTATATTTCTACATCCAAGATAGAATTTTCTATCTTCTTCTTGTATTTGATCTACTTTAGTTATAATAACCTTTGATACTGAATCATTGCTTTCAAGATATACTCCCTGTGTTCCTGTAGAAACTTCAAATAAATCATTAGATTCTAGGGTTTCTAGATATACAAAACCAGCAGCTGGTTTGCATCTGAAATTATCTTTTAATGCTTTATTCACTAGATTTTTTATTTGTCTAGGAGTTATTGTTTTGTGCTTCAAAGATTCCATTGATTTTATAGACTTCATCTAATAATTCCCTTATTTTTGTTTTTTCTCTTTCACTATAATTACTACTATCTTTTATAAGATGTAATGCTTTCATTATTAATTTAATTTCATCATGATGTTCAAATACCATCACTTGTACTTTTAATGCTTTTGCCATTGTTTCTCCCAATGTGTGACAGTTAGTTGCTACCTTACGGAGTTTGTTGCATATGCGTACTACACAACTAACTGCCACGATTATGGTGACTCTGCGTGACGCGAGTGTCTTCTGGTCTTTATACTGATATAACCTCGTCAGGATTTAGTGTCTACGATCCCGCATATAGATGACTAGTCTGCGACTCGTTATCAACACTAATTTTCTACGCTTCAGCACCTATTAATTAAAATGGTAAGTCGTCTTCTTTATTATTCTTAAGAGCAACTTCTTCTGTACTTAATGTGCTACCATCTTTCCACTCTAGGACATCAATTACTTTTAATGCTATCCCAGATTTACCATTGTATTCCCAAGCTTCATCAACAACTTTAACGATACAAGGTCTTCCAATTAAGTCAGATTCTTCTACCTCTACTAGTTGTATTTTACCATCTTCTGTTTCTGGAAATTCAACTCCAAGATTTCTGGTCCAATTGACATAGTTTTTATTCTGCCAACTCTTACCTTTTTCTGGATTTGGATTCAGCCACATTGACCTTTTATCTGCAAAGCGAAACTCTTTTCCTTTAATAAACTCACCACTGAGTTCGCCTTCTTGGTTATATCCACCATTACCATCACTAACAAGTTTAGGAACTTTTATGTTCTTAACTTCATCAGCTGCTGTAAATGTTAAATTATATACAGACTTACCAGTATCGTCAAACTTAGTTGAGTTGACTCCTGTTACATGAGCTGGGTAAGTACCTTCTGGTATCTTAGTATACTCATTATCTGCTGGATCATATGTTGCGTTTTCTATTACTTTTGCCATTACTTTTCTTCCTTTGTGTATGTTGTTACAAATTCAACCCATTTTGTACGAAGTTCTGTCATTTTTTTTGTTTCTTTGCCTTTACCATGTCCTTTGAAATATAAAGTAGGATATACCTTCTTTTTATCTGCATTAAGCATGAATCTAGCCTTTGTTCTTCTGTTAGTACCGAGTACTCCTTGAGTTTGTAGTGTTTCAGTTATGCCTGGATGCTTTTTTTCAAGCTCCTCTGCTTTTGAATGTGATACATTTCCCATATCATCTCCTATTTTGCTGTTATTGTGTTTGCTTCTTCCATTTGATCAAATATAACAGAGTTTAGTTCTGTACCTGTTTCTATTATACCTGCTACGTAGCTTATGTTCAAATATGTAGGTCTTTCTTTGTTTGCTATATCTACAAAATGAAACATCTCTTTGCCATTTAAGTTTACTTTTGTTTTGTAAACTAAGTTTTCGATTACCTTATCTGAGTTCAATATTATTTTATATGTAACTCCTTCTACTAATATGTGATTATACATTTTCTAATTCCTTTTCTTTTATTGTTAATTTTCCTATAGATGCTGAATAGTTTTTTCCATGTATTTCATTACTATCTATTTTCTCTTTTATAGTCTTGTGCATTCCAACTTTCTTTGCTAATAAAAGTAATGTTTTCTTTTGGTTTTCTGATAGCTCTATTTCTTCATACTTGTTTCTATATACATCATCTGCAATATTCATATGCATATTATATGCTTTTTTCATTGTATCAGTATTTGCTGCTTTAACATCATTTCCTATGTCAGAAAATTTATTTGTTCCTACTAGTTTTTGTATTCTATGAGCTGCTACCATATCTCCTGTTCTTTTAACCATTACTCCATTAGCTTCTTCGTGCCATGTTAATCTTCCATGTACAACATATGCTTCTGAACCAAGAACTTCAGTTGATATTATTTTCCAAGAATGTGTAGGGAAATACTTATTAGCTATTCCTCTCATATATTCTATTTTGACATAATCAAAACCTTGTTTTTTATATTGGTATGCTTTAGGGGTTTTAATATTGGATATTTCTGTATGTCTATCCGCTATTGTTTGTAGTGCTTCTTGAATATCTTTTGAACTGCCTTGTAGTCCATTATCAAGAACCATTAGTGAGTTATTTTTACTCATTATCTCTCCTTTTATTTAATAGTTTTAATATTTTATTTTCTGGAAATTCATATGTTATATTCATTTTTTCCATTTCTTCCATTATTTTACTATGAACTTTCCCAGTTAGAAAGTTTCTCATTAGACAATACTTTTCAAGATGACGATCTTGTATATCATCTCTAGTTTCAAATTCCATCATGTATCTTTTAAGAATCTCTATGCCTTTTTGTGGGTCAGTTTCCCAAGTGTGAAATATGTGTGCTTTCTTTTTTCCAAACCAAATATCTTGAAATCCTACGATTACAGCGAGATGATTATACCACATTTTTATGCAATTAAATATATGTGATGTTTCCATTTCATCAGCTTTTAATGTTGTTCCATCTGCCATAATATGTATGAACTCTTGCTTATCCATTTTCGTTCCCTTTACATAAATGAAGAAATTGACACTGCCAAAATTTATCACCACTATGACATTCCCATTTTTCAAATGGAACTCCTACCATTTCATCTTTTGGCATTATTTCATTTAATGCTTCTATTTTGTCATTTTTAGATGCCATTACAAGATTAAATAAATCATTTTGTTCTTGCCAATATTCTTTAGACATATTAATAAAGTTTGGTTCTACTTGAATAGTTCTCCAATAAGATTCATCCTTTTTTATATATAATAAATATAAATCTACAGTTTTAACTGTCATTCCTTTTTTTTCTAACTTGTCAACCAAACCCATTGCATATGTTGATAGTTGCATTTCATAAGTAAATCTTGTTTTTATTCCTTTATATTTTCGACCAAATAAAAAGCTCCAATTTCTTGTGCTTGCTGTTTTGTAATCAATAATATATAGATGCTGTTTTCTTTTATTAAATATTGCTAAATCTAAATGACCTGCTAGATTATATTTTTCTATTACTATTTCTTCTTCTTGAAATATTTCTATATCTTCTACATCAATGTCTTTATATTTAACTAATCCCCTATCTAAATCTTCTATAAATAGATTAACAGCTTTTTCCAAATCTTCATGTTGTATTGTACCAGCTCTTAGTATTCTATTAGCTCTTGGTTTAAAAGATAATGAATCTGCTCCAAGAACTTTGAAGATATTCTTTTTATAACAACTACCTGATGATGATGCTGAGAATTTATCTTTTAAATGCTCATAATCTTTTGATCTTACTTCTTGTTGCTTCTCAATCCAATCATTGTATATATTTTCAACAAATTCTAATATTTGCATTACTACTCCTTGTTTAAATTTACGAAATTAATAGGACAAAACCAATTGTCTAAATTTGTCTAAGTTCTTTTATCCAATTCTTTTGGCTCTGTTGTCTTTTTTCATAATTCTTTCCTCTTAGTGTTTGATCATCTTGCTGTATCTTTCTTCTGCACCTAGCTATAGAGGGATATGATGGTAATTGTCCTTCACCCATATCTTTTAATAAATCAAGAGCTGATAAATTGTCCACTGGTATAGGTGATGTATTTTTTATGTGGTCATACCATATTCTTGCTACCAATTTGTTATCATTTTCTCTTAAATCTGGTCTTTCTCTTAAATAAAATTCAACTTTATTCCTTATATTTTTGAAAAATCTCATTTTTCCTCCTTTTAGTTTAAAATATTGTTTATATGTTATTGCATTAGGTTCTGGACCATTTTTATAATCTACTTTATCAAATCTTCCAGCATTCAAATTCATTTTAACTTTTTCTGATAAATTCATTTTTACTCCTTTAGTTATTCATAAGCCAATGGTTAGCAACTAAAAAGAAGATTATACAAATAACTATAATTATTAAAGATTCTAACATTACTATTTTCTCCTTTATTTAAATAAATTGGCTGAAAGAGTGGACAATCTGAGTTTAACCATCACATAGCATGACAGACGTTTATGGTTCAAGTATTAGTTAATCTGACATAGACTCTTTTTAACCTACTCCTGTTTCTTCATTTCAGCCAAATTTTAAGTGGGGACTGAACTCTTAAAACAATCCCCACTATTGTCTTCATCACATACAAAGAGTATCCCGATGCTGTTAATACCTTTAGTCCAGACTTCGGTACAATGTATGCTACGGTTGAAGACTATTAGACAATCACAAACCCTAAACAGAGGTGTTATCCTCGTACGGCTGACCGAAGCTTGTTAATTATGACCTTGTCTAAATTAATGAAGAGAGGTCTGACCTTTTGCACACTACATATCCACATGACTTAGTGTTACTCTTCAAATAAATAGGGTAGACCACGCTTTGCATCGTGAGAATAAACCAGTATGCATTAACGATGTTATAGTCTCATCCAGATGAGTTTCTCCTATAACTGTGGTGGTTTTAGTCGTAACTACCCTAATAAATATGGGGATTGCCAAACAAGAAGGAGGAGCAACAATATGCCAAAGCTGCTCGGTTAGAAAAACAATCCCCAAAAACTTATTTAGCTCTATTTTTATAGAATTTAGATATATGATCCCAATTTTCTTTTTTCCGTCTGTATTCTTTTTCTTCATCTATGAAATCAGTTATATCTATATCAACTCCAACTGTTTGTAAGTTTTTAATTAATGTGTGTTTTAGTGCTAACGATAAAGCTCTAGCATTTAATCTTTCTTCTTTAGTTTTTAATGAGTCTATTAGGTGCTCAATAAATATAGAAGTATTCATTATTGTTATCATAAAATTATCTGGTGTCATTATTTACCTCTTGCTTTATCAGTTAATGTTTGAATATGTCTATCAACTTGTGATTCTAGTTGTTTAATAAATTCTGTTTTTAATACTTGAATAACTTCTTTACTTCTAAATCCGTCATCTCCTATTACAATATCAACAGCTTCTCTAATTTGTTCTTGAGTGTAATATGTTTTAGACATTGATTACTCCTTTGTTTTCAATAAAGTTTTCTAATGATCCATATTTTTCTTCATATTCCTTAACAGCATCTTTAAAATCTGAATATTCTTTTTTAAACTTATGTGGATAACAAGCCAAGTCTCTTACTTGAAATATAGTAAAGTTTTTTTGGAATATACAGTATGTAACAAAGTCATAGAAGTCATCTGCTCCAACATCTGGTATTAGTGTGTATTTCATTCTTGTTCCTCTTCTGTTAGACCTAGTATACATTCTTTAAATGCATCTACTCTTCCTTGTTGACGATGTAATTTTCTATCTTCATAATAGTCGTGTTTGTCTACGTGCTTAGAAAATAAATCTACCAACTTATCATATTCTTTAACGAGTGCTTTTGTTAAATCTGGTTTTGTTATCATTTCTTACTCCTCCTTGGTAATGTTTTAAGTATTAGATAAACTGGTTCTGGTGCTGTGTATTTTACTTTCTTGCCATCTTTCCATATCCATCCTCTTCTTCTGCTCTTGGATATTTGTCTTGATGTAACACCTAGATCTTGACCTAGTTCTTTATTTGTTTTTTTATTCATTATCTTACCCTAAACTTCTTTCCTTCTGTTGTGTATACTACTGTTATTTCTTCCCATTCCTTGTGCTGTTTACAGTATTGTTTTAATCTTACCATATACAAGTCATTAAACTGCTTTGCGTAGACATGATAATGACCAGAAGTATCCCATAATGGATAAGATGGAGTATTGTCTACCAATATGGATGCACATCCTGTAAACAGCCACAAGAACCCTACACTAATTACGTTTTTCATCTTGATTTCTTAATTTTAGATAGATTTCATTACTTTCTGCTGTTCTCCTATGAGCTTCAGACCTATACTTTTTGTCTTGTAGTTCTTTTTTATTTGCTAGTCTCATTTCATTTAGAAATACTAATGCTACTAGAAATAACACTATGCCTGTTGCTACATTAATAAATAAATCCATTTTATTTCTCCTTACTTGTTTTTTATTATATCTTCAAGCTTATCAGCTATTCTTAATATACTTGGTTTCATATTATTTACTTCACATTCTTTATCTGTGACTGTCCTGATTTCTTTTATCAATTCTTTAATTTTTGTAATTGGTACATATCTATGATGATAAACTATCATTTCTCCCTCCTATGTTTTGAATAAAGTAAATCTGCTCCTTCCATTAATGAATTTATATCAGTTATTGCTTTAACTAATTCAAATCTTGTTAGTGGATCGTTACCTACTCTAAGTGCTAGTGTTTCAAATTCTTCTAGTGTTACTATTTTTATAACATCTTGTAATCTTGGCATGTGTTTCTCCGTTTCTTGTTTAATAAAGAACCAACTGCCAACTGGGTATATGCTGGCAGCTGATTCTTTTAGGTAAAGGGAGATTACCTAATCTTGTGCTGTGTACTCATCTGTGTTTGGTATCAACTGAATTTCAACGACATCTGTTCCGCTTGACAGTTCTCCCTCTGTCCAATAGGATGCTTGTATGCTGTCATACTTAACTTTCTCTTCTGCATAGAAAGTTGTATATGTAATGCCATTTGCATCCCAAGTCCATTCTTTACCTGGACCTAAGTGTATTCTAGCAACCTGAAATGCCTCATTAAATGAGTCTGCTACAACAACCAATGGTTCCGTATTTTCATCTTCGACTTGATCTGTGACTTCTGTATCACTTGTGGTCTCTGTTAAGTACACTGCATCTTGACCTTCTTCAGACATAAAACTAGTTGCTTCTTCTAGTTCATTCGTCACATTGCTAGATTCTTCAACATATGTATCAGCTATATGTTCTGGTCTTAAGCTGTCAACTTCAAATGTGAGGTTATCTGCATAAGATTCAGTTTCAACTGATGTTGAAGTGTTATACTCTACTATCTCTTCCTCATTGCATGATTCAATGACTAGAGGAATTGACAATAGACCAAATATACCTATTACTGCTAAGACATAATTTCTTAATTCCTGCATGGTATTATTTCTCCTATTTTGTTATGGTTTACTATTGTATTGAAGTAACTCTTCTCTATATTCTAGAGCTTCTGCAATTCTTGATTTAATTGTAAGGTTATGTTGTGATGTGCTTAGTTCAAGATTATGATCTTTACACACAGTAAATTCAACTCCCATCATTCTATATGGTGAGTCTGCTGTTTTAAAACATCCTTCACAGTTACAAAGTTCTTTGATTCCCATTATATTTCTCCCTTTTCTTTTTGTTTTTTGTTATTTGATTACGAGTTCTGCCTGTTTTCTTTAACTCATCATTCTTTTTGCGACGCTGTTGTTTTCTATATTTTGCTGATTTATTTGGCATTTCTACGTATTCTCCTTTCAAATCCTAGTATTCTATTATATAAACTTAACATCTGATGTACATCAAGACCACTTAGTACTTCTGTAGTAAACTTTGATTTAGTTGCTAATAGACATTCTGGTACATGAAGTACATTTGTTATTGATGTTGCTAGTTTTGTTCTTATTGCTTCTGTCTCAACTTTAGCTTTATCTAGTATGTTTTGGACATCTTCAGTTGCTACTAGTTTAATACTATCTTTGTTGCCTGATTTACCAAGATTATCAACTTTGATTTCTGTTGTTGTTGACTTTGGTCTACTGATTACTGTCTTTCTGTTATCTTTTATAGCTATCATGATATTTCCTCTTTATCTGGTGTTATATATATTATAAAACAACATACCAACATCATCATTAATAATAATGTAAATATGATTAACTCGCTGTAATTCATTATAAAATCTATCATATGCTCTCCCTTTGTGTTTAATTAAATATATTGGGGAACAAGTTGGCTCTTATTCTCAAAAAAGCAATATCTGCTCTTTTGATCTGATTCTCGCCCTATCGTCATAGTATTAATTAGTTCCCCAAATGTGATGGATATGTGAGACTCACAACGCTGTGAATAAACCATGACGTTTGTTGTGATTGTTATGAGCCTCACTATATTCTGAGTGCATCAGTTCTTCGATACTCTAGGTAACTTCCCAAGATTCAGCACTATCCCTACCCATTTCTTTGTTCAGACCATTACGCCACTTATAATTGAAGTGGTTCTTTAATCCTTTAATCTCTGCTTTCTTATATTCTATATCACTTATGATTTGTATGATCATGAACATATTTAAACCTATTAGATAACTAAGTATAATAACTGCAAACATTGTATTGCTCAACATAATAAACTCCCTTTTTAAATTAATGATAGTCTAAGCACTCCTATTTGTTCAGAGTGGATTATTAGTTCTTGTCCGCCAGAATCACTAGCAATTGAGGGATTAATTAGTTCATGTTTCCATAAACTAGCGGCTCCCCAAAGCCTCAAAGACTATCAAATATATGTGTTTGCCCACGTGAAGGGGAAGAAGCTACTAATAGAGGGGTATCAATACCTAACCAGTACTTTCACTTCTTCCATCATGAGACAACTAATAAACTATCCAAGCTTATGCTCGGACTCCAAACTAGGGTGTTAACCCTAGCCTTTACAAGCTTTGATGAATTTAGATTTGTCAGCCTTTTTGATTCGTAAGAACATTTTACCATTCTCACTCTTCGATGGCTTCCAAAAGTAAACATCAATCATCTTGCCATTCTCTTCAAGATTGAGAGTGAATGGAGACTCAACATCAAAAGAAACACCATTAATTACACGAACTGTAGGTAACATTATTGTGATTAGATTGTTCATTTTTTAACCTCTTTTCTGTTTGTGAAAAACGACTTTTGGGGTATAGGGGTCGAGTTATTACTCCCTATCATTTTGTAATACCTCTTGACAACCACGTGGGCATAGCATTAGTTTTGAGCCTTGAAAAGAAAAGAAAGAAGCAAAGAAAAGAAAAGTATATAGTATATATAATAATATATAATATATATATATATAATAATAATATAAAAATATGTTAAACTCTTTATCATTTCAAGGAAAAAATATGGCAAGGTCATTAAAATTATTAGAAGGACTACCAATGGAGTTACAAGAAGCAATACTAGAAGAAATATCTATGGCTACTGAAGACTCTGATAAAAACACATATAAAGAAATAAACATTGATGGAGAAACATTTGTTATCCATGAGACTGTTTTAGGTCTTATTGATGGTTTAGTAATTCAACTTGAAAAGATGAAAAGTGAAGTATCAGCTAATAAGTAGTAAGAAACATTATGTATTTGAAGGTAGAGATGAATTTAGAGAACATTTTGCTTCAAAGATGATCCCAGTACCTAGACTCATAGAAAACTGGAAAGAGGGCAAAGAGAAAGATTGGGTAGTTTCTGATGATGGTAACATTGTGCAGCTTCTTAAAGTATCTTCAATAAGCCACCCTAATGACAGGAAGAACTATAAGTATTCAAAAGGCTGGTGCAGGACAGTAGTAGGAACTTTCTTGATGAATGATGTTTCTAAAATGGATACTGATTTTTCCGCACACAAGAATAGGTACACATTCTCAAAGACAATTGGAAAAAAAGGGAATGTGAAAAAAAGAAAGAATCCTACAAAAAAAGAGAAACTATTTACAACAAGCATCGTTGCTGGACATGGACCAGTTAAGGCTTATATGGATGCTTTTGGGGAACAGAACGATAAAGCAGCTAAACGAAAAGCTGTCGTACTTTTAAAACAGGAGAGAATAGTGAAAGAAATAGAAAAAAGTGTAATGGATGTTGCAAAAGCAAATGGCTTAGACCATGAGTATGTCCTTCAGAAACTCAAACACCTTGCTGACTATAGTGAAGATGATAATATTACTTTGCAGTCTGTTAAGGAAATTGGTAAGATCATAGGAACAACAGGAACAACTGTTAAACAAAGAGAGATGGGAGTGATTGGAATGTTTCAAGGATTCTCACCAGAACAAATAGAGGGTGCTGATAGAAATAGTTTAATGCCAAATCCATTATCTGGATATGAACATAAAAATGAAGAAGAAGAATAATGGATAAAAATAAAGTTATTGAACTACTAGGTGATATAGCTTGGTTCTCAGGGATACTGATACTTCAGAGCAATATGTATAACGAAATAGGAACAAGAGAAGATTCAAAAACAATAGCAGTTATGCTTAGAAATTTATCTAAAGAGATAGGATTAACAGAAGAAGATATTATAGCAATTGAAACTACAGCAGATAATAAACTTAAAGAGCAGCTAAATGCCAAAATTGAAAAAGTTTAAATACTCAAAAGAAATGATACTAAGACCATTCCCTACTTACTTTTGTTTAGCTACTACTCCTCATTCAAACTCGAAATGTTATATGGAAAACAGACATTCAACCTCTTATACAACCATGACATTTTATGGCTAATATAAATTCACAAAATGTAAGTCAGGCAGAAGAAGCTTTAAAACTAGCTTATACTGACTTGATTGCTTTTGGTAAACTCTTTTTACCAGATGACTTTATGAGAAGTGAAACACCCTTTTTTCACTACGAACTTGCTGACAGCATTGACAATCTAGAGTGTAAACAGTTGGCTATCATTCTACCTAGAGGTCATGGAAAGACAGTACTCACGAAAGCATCTATCCTTAAAGACTTTGTTTTTTGCCCTAAAGATGATATGCTTTTTTATGCTTGGGTATCAGCTACACAAAAACTCTCAGTTGGAAACATGGACTACATTAAACATCATCTTGAGTTTAATGACAGATTTCTGTACTACTTTGGAAAACTACGTGGACCGAAATGGACAGAGGAAGATATAGAGCTAACAAATGGATGCAAACTTATTTCAAAGAGTAATGTCGCAGGAATCAGGGGAGGAGCAAAACTCCACAAGAGATACGACCTCATCGTACTTGACGACTTTGAACACGAAGCAAACACGATCACAAGAGACGCCAGGGATAAAAACGCTAATCTGGTCACTGCCGTTGTATATCCTGCTATCGAGCCTCATACTGGGCGTCTTCGTGTCAATGGTACTCCTGTACACTATGACAGTTTTATTAACAATCTTCTTATTAACTATGCACGTGCTGAAAAAGCGAATAAAGACTTTGCTTGGAAGATAGTTACTTATAAAGCTATCTTACCATCTGGTGAGCCTCTATGGTCTTCATTCTTTCCAACTTCTAAACTAGAAGAAAAGAAAAAGTTCTATCACGATTCTGGGCAATCTTCAAAATTTTATCAAGAATATATGATGGAAGTACAGAGTCTTGAAGACTCTTTATGGACTAGAGATCATGTGAAAAACTGGGAAGGTTATTATGAAAGAGAAGATGAAACAAATCAAAATTTTATTGTTATCGGTGGTGAACAAGTTCCAGTCAATTGTTTTGTTGGTTGTGACCCTGCTACTGATATTAATACTAAAGAGTCTGACTTTTCTGTTATCATGGCTATTGCGATTGATAAAGAAAACAATCTCTATGTTCTAGAATATGAACGTCATCGTTCGATACCAACTATTGGTCAGAAGGGAATTGATGGTAAAACAGTTGGTAGAAAAGGAGTTGTAGATTATATCTTAGAACTTCATGAGAAGTATCATTGTATCTCATCTACTGTTGAAGATGTAGCTATGAATCGAAGTGTGTTCCAAGCTTTAAATGAAGAAAGAAGAAGACAGAATAGATTTGATATAGCAGTTATCCCAGAAAAACCTGGGGGAACTCAGAAGGTAAACAGAGTATATTCAGGTCTATCTGGACGCTTTAGTATGGGTACAGTTTATGTTAGAGATAATATGTTTGATTTAATTAATGAAATTATTACATTCGGACCGAGAATGGCACACGATGATACAGTTGAGACTCTATATTACGCTCAACTACATGCTTTTCCACCTAATGTGAAAAAGGATGAAAACAGTAAATCATGGTATGTACCAAAACGAAAAGCTAAGAACTGGATAGTAGCTTAATTACTGAGAGAGGCAAAATGGCAGAACCGAGCAAAGCTTATAAAAAATCATTTGGTTTAAAACCAGATAAAGGAAACTTATTTAAACACCCTAAACTACCTTTGGTTTATGATGACAAGGGTATGTTATCCAAAGTATTATCAGATACAAGTAAAAAACAAAGAGGTCTGTACTCACAACGAAGTGACTTAGATACTACTGCTATTGATCAAACATTGTTTCTAAACATTGGGAAAAAGAAAACTAGAAAAAGTGCTGGTGAGAAGTTAGCTGGTAGTGTTGTTGAAGGAGCACAAAGTCTCTATGACTTGATTGGTGTTCAGATAAATATGAATAAGAAGGGAATAGATTTTGATATGGGTGCTGGAGGTTCTGTTGATATACCTTTTGGTAAGAATTGGGATTTCAATCTTTGGTACAAACAAGGACAGAAAGGTGGACCAGCTCCATCTGATTATAACTTTGGTGTAAAAATTAAAAGGGCAATATAGGAGAGATATATGGGTGGAATAAAACAATGGTTTGCAAATAGATATAAAACAAGTGAACCTCAAATAAATAGGATAATGGATCAAATTGGACAAGTAGAAACTAATAATCAAAATATAGAACAATCAGGAGGTGGACCAGCTAGGGGTTATTATCAATTTGAAACAACAGAGGGTTCTGGAGAATTTCAATCTGCTTTAAAAAGAATTGAAAGAGTTTATAAAAAAAATAAAAATCTTGGTGAAGTACCATCTTGGATTAAAGAAGCTAAACAACATGATGATGCTACTAAATTAACAAAAGATCAACAAGATTCATTATTACTTGCTAACTTAGCTATGAAAGGAGTTAGAGGTAAATCTGGTTATGGAGATGAATTAATAAAAGATGCAGTTGAATCTGGTAATGCTGGTAAGTTATGGGTACATGCTCATTGGGCTGGACCAGAAGCAAATGTAGATGAAAAATTAGAACAATGGAACAGGAATGTTAAAATTTATAAAGCTGATGTAGCTGAGATTGCTTTTGAAGCGTCTAAAAAAAAAGGCTCAGATCAAGAAAGAGCAGAAAACGCAGTCTTCAAAGAAGACGCAGAAGCAACCCAAGGGATTGATGATTCTGCTAAAAAGCTTGATGAATTTTATTATGCTAAAGCTGATTCTGAAAAAAGATAATGGCAACACAAAAACAAAAAGCACAACTAAATAAACAACTCTGGGATAGATCTAATAACTCCCATCGTGTTCGTTGGCAATCTATAAGTCAACAATCTTATGA
>VTLG01002946.1_pt1 | contig 14938 bp, 11 predicted proteins | sample 4694571 | NCBI WGS metagenome assembly VTLG01 (sample SAMN12604809, study PRJNA352737) | marine metagenome | biome: ENVO:00000447; feature: ENVO:00000209|ENVO:00000569|ENVO:01000036; material: ENVO:00002151; isolation source: viral sequences binned using virsorter ...
ATACACACTTAAACTTTAAGAATCTACAAACCAGTATATTAGGTACAGGTGATTTAACATCTTATAGTGGTATTGGATCTGGATCAGTAGTTCAATTAGCTAATATGAGTTCAAATAACCAAGTATTTGATGGGGGAATTAGTAAAACAGAAGGATATGGTTATTCTTCAACACCATTTATTCAATCACAAATTGCACAAGGACAAAAAGATTTATTTGCTTTCCATACTATTGATCATGGAAAACATTTATGTCATGAGTATAAAATTTCAATTGCTAATTTAAAAGAACCAGCAGATATAGATGGTGTTGAACAATATTCTACATTTTCTGTATTACTAAGAAAAACCAATGATACAGATAAAAGACCTGTTATATTAGAACAATATAATAATGTAAATCTTAATCCTGATTCACCTAACTATATTTCAAGAAGAATCGGTGACAGATACCCAGATTATAATGAAACTTTAAATAAAGTAGAATTACTTGGAAATTATCCAAATATTTCAAACTACATCAGAGTAGAAACATCTGAAGCAGTTACAAATGGATCTTTATCACCTAAATTATCTCCTAAAGGATTTAAAGCAGTTAAAAACACATTTAACACAGCTTCATTAGATGTAAATTGTACGTTCCCATCAGCTTCATATGAAGGAGTACAACAATTAGGAACAGACGAAACATATAATGTTAAAGGATTTTTAGGTTTTAAATTTATAGATAAAGATTCAGATAATGAAAATTTCTTACAACCACTACCTAATAGTGCAGAAAGTAATGTAGCTGGAAACTTTAGTGTTGAAAATTATGATGGCCATCCAAGCTCATCATTATGGGTAGGCTCATTAAGTGCTTCACTAGATCAAACAGGAACAAATGGTCCTGCATCTTCACAGCTTAAATTTACAGTTCCTTTCCAAGGTGGTGACGATGGTTTAGCACCATGGACTATTAAAAAGATAGGAGACCAAATTCAAGGTGATAATTTATATGGGTTTGATTTAAGTGCAACTGATAAAGCAGGATATACTGCCTATAAAAAAGCACTAGATATACTATCAAACCAAGATGAATATGATATTAATATGCTAGCTATGCCGGGTGTTATTAAAAGTTTACACCCATTAGTTACTAGTGCAGGTATTGATATGGTAGAAGATAGAGGTGATGCATTTTTTGTAATGGATTTAAGCCCAGTAGATGCTTCAGTAAATGACGCAGTAAGCCATGTAAGTGGTTTAGACACTAACTATGCTGCAGTTTATTACCCATGGGTTAAAGTACTTGATACTGCTGCTAATAAACCAGTATTAGTACCACCATCAGTAATAGTACCAGGAGCTATAGCAGCTTCAGATGCAATTGGAGCTGAATGGTTTGCACCAGCGGGTTTAAATAGAGGTATTTTAGGAAATGTGTTAGAAGCTAAAATTAGATTAAACCAATCTGAAAGAGATACTTTATATAATGAAAAAATTAATCCTATAGCAACATTCCCCGGAACTGGAGTTTGTATTTGGGGTCAGAAAACACTACAAGAAAGATCAACGGCATTAGATAGAATTAATGTTAGAAGATTATTAATTTCACTTAAGAAATTTATTGCAAGTTCTTCAAGATTCTTAGTATTTGAACAAAATACACTACAAACAAGAACAAGATTTTTAAATATTGTTAATCCATATTTAGAGTCGGTACAACAAAGACAAGGATTATTTGCCTTTAGAGTACAAATGGATGAAGATAATAATACACCAGATGTAATAGATAGAAATCAATTAGTAGGTGCAATTTTCTTACAACCAACTAAAACAGCAGAATTTATTGTACTAGACTTTAACGTATTACCTACGGGAGCTACGTTTGATGGTGGTGGAGGAGCTGGTGGTGGTGGAGCTACTGGAGGAGGTGGCGGAGGCTACTAAAAAATTTAAAAGGCTTATATTTATAATAGAATAATAAAATAAAATAAAAGATGGCAATAATAGAAACAAATGACATGATGTTCACAGCATTTGAACCTAAATTACAAAATAGGTTTTTAATGGAAATTGATGGCATCCCAGCGTACCTTATTAAAAAAATTGATAGACCAAGTATTACTTTTGGAGAAGTAGTTTTAGATCACATCAATGTGAAAAGAAAAATCAAAGGAAAAGCTAACTGGGATAACGTTACAGCTGAACTTTATGATCCAGTAACACCTTCAGGAGCACAAGCAGTAATGGAATGGGTTCGTTTATCACATGAATCAGTTACAGGTAGAGATGGTTACTCTGATTTTTATAAAAAAGATTTATTTATTAGAACTTTAGGACCAGTAGGTGATGTTGTTGAAGAATGGATTTTAAAAGGTGCATATTGTCAAAATGCAAACTTTGGATCTATGGATTGGACATCAGATTCACCCGCAAACATTTCAATGACTATAGTAATGGATTATGCCATCTTAAATTACTAATAGTAAAATTTTTATAAAGAAAAAGCGCCTTTTTGGCGCTTTTCTTATTCTTACATATATGTATATCCGAACTAGTTTTAATTAAATAACGTTATGGAACAAAAACATCAATTCCCGGCTGAAGAAGTCACATTACCCTCAAAAGGTTTACTCTATTCAGAAGGATCTTCATTAAAAAATGGAATCATAGAAATGAAATATATGACTGCTAAAGAAGAAGACATCCTTACAAACCAAAATCTAATAGCTAACGGCACAGTAATTGATAAATTACTACAATCGTTAATTATCTCAGATATTAATTATAATGAATTATTAACTGGTGATAAAAACGCACTTTTAATTGCAGCACGAGTATTAGGTTATGGAGCAGATTATACTTTTACATATAGGGGAGAAGAAATCAGTATCGATTTATCTAAAATTGAAGATAAAGTACTAGATGAATCTTTAGTAATAGACGGTAAAAATGAATTTAAATTTACTTTACCTGTATCTAAAAAAGAAATTACTTTTAAACTTTTAACACATGGTGATGAAACTGCTATAGAAAGAGAGTTAAAGGGATTAAGAAAAATCAATAAAAATGCTTCTAATGAACTATCTACTAGACTAAAACATATTATTTTATCTGTAGATGGCGATTATGAAAGTAAAACAATTAGAAATTTTGTAGATACAGAATTTTTAGCTAGAGATGCACGTGAATTAAGAAATTATATTAAAGAAATCCAACCTAGTGTTGATTTATCATACGATTATGAAGATGCTAGAGGGAATATTACAAAAATAGATATTCCTGTTGGTGTTAACTTTTTTTGGCCTGACGCCACAATATAGGAAGAATATATTTGACCAGATACATGATCTAGTGTACCATGGTGGTGGTGGATTTATACACTCAGAAGTTTATAATATGCCTATTTGGTTAAGAAAATTCCACATTCATAAAGTAAGTGAATGGAATAAAAAACAAAATGAAGAAATAAAAAAAGCTCAAAAAGGTAATTCACAACCTTTAGGAAAAGCTATGGGACCTAACATAAGTCCTTCTTCAACTTATAATTTTAAAAAGTAAAAGGTATCATAGATACCTTTCTTTTTTTCATATTTATTATTGAATAATACTATTATATGCTAAAAAATTATCCATATAGAGATCAAGATGCTGGTGGTACTGGTGGGCCTGTAGATAGAGAAGCTTTAAGAATTTTAAGAGACCAAAATGAAGTCTTAAGCAAAATCTTAGGTAACACTAGAGAAAGAACAGCAGCACAAAAAGAATTTGCTTCTTTAAATAATGATATAACTAAACAAATACAAGATCAACTACTCCTTAAAGAAACAGATGCTGTTTTAGATCAAAAAACGGTTAGATCAAAGGAAGAATTAGCTAAAAGATTAGCCCAAGCAAAAGTAACCCAAATGCAGCTATCTGAAGCTGCAAAAAGTGCAGGCGAAGATGAAAAGAAACTCGCAGCTGAAAAGATTAGATTTTCACAAACTCTAACAAAAGAATTAGAGGACGAAATGAACCTAAGAAAAGAGGTAGATAAGAAAATGGGTCTTTTAGATAATATAGCTGCTTTTATAAAGGATCTTCCAGGTGTAGGAGCTGCTACCGCAGTAGTTATAGATCAAATATTAAAAGACCAAGAAGAAGCTATAATAAATAATGAAGATAGAACATCAGCCTTTATAAATTCACTTAAAGGTGCAGCATTAGAATTTGTAAATTCAGCTACTGCACAATTAGCATTTTTAGGTGGTCTTTTATTAGCTTTAGATAAAAAAGTAGTTGAACTTCAAAGAAAACTTGGTGTATCTGCTAAAGAAGCAGCAGAATTGGGTCAAGTAGCAGCAAATGCAGCGGGGGTTTTAGGAGTCAACACTATGGATACTCAGGAAGCTTTAATTAATATAAATGATCAATTAGGTATAGCTGCAACTTCTTTAAGAGCTGATATAGTAGGTGAAATGGCTAAACTAGCTAAATTTACAAATTTATCAGCAGAGGCACAAGCAAATTTCGCTTTACAAGCTCAAATTTCAGGTCAAAACGCAGAAATGTTAACTGATGAAACTAGAGCAGCTGTTTTAGAAGTTGAAAAAGAATTAGGAATAAGACAAGATATAAATAAAGTATTAGATGAAGCTGGTAAAGTAACAGGACAAATAAGAGCAAATTTAGGATTTAATATACAAAATATAGCTCGTGCAATATCTGTTACTAAAAGTTTTGGTACTAGTTTAGCAGAAGTAGCTGGTATTAGTCAAAGTTTACTAGATTTTCAAACATCTATATCAAACGAACTTGAAGCTGAAATATTTTTAGGTAGATCCTTAAATTTAGAAAGAGCCAGACTATTTGCTTTAACAGGAAATTATGAAGCTTTAACTAAAGAAATAGCAGCAAACGCAGGATCAGCATTTGAATTTGCTAGTATGAATGTACTAGAACAGAATAAATTAGGAATAGCATTAGGAATGAATGCTGACACATTAGGTGATATGTTGTTCAAACAAGAAGGATTTGCATCATTAGCCCAACAAGCAAGAGAGGCAGGAAGAGAAGACTTAGAAATGATGTTTGAAAGAAGAGATCTACAACAACAATTTAATGATCTTGTAATGCAGCTAAAAGCAATATTTGTTGATTTAATGACACCTCTTTTACCATTAATAGAAGGATTTTCTAATTTAGTACAAAATAGTAAAATATTTAGAGATGTTTTAAAAGTTGTAGCAGGTATAGGTTTAAGTTTATTAGTAGGTAATTTAGCAAGAATGGCGGTAGCTTCTATATTAGCAGCATCCGCTACAGGAGGTATTCCCGGGATAGTTTTTGGTTTAGCAGCCGCGGGAACTGCAATAGGTTTATTATCTGCTGGTCCAGCAGGTTTTGGTATGACAGCTCCTGAATCAGGAGCAGGTAATTTACCAGCAATACCTTCTGCAATGGGAAATAATAAAAATGTAGAAGATAAATTAGATGAATTAATATCAGTAAATAGGGCTAATAGAACACTATCAGCAGATAAATTTGCTCAAAGAAGTATTTATTCTGATGGTAAAAGTGGACAAACAAGTTTTAGTTAATTATATTTATAACAAACATTAAAAACATAAAATTATGAGTTTATTAGAAAAAAAATCATTATTAGATAGACCAACATTAGGTAATGAGGGTAATGTAGTAGGAGGAGGTCCAGGATTTTTATTTTTTGGTAATTCAAAAAATAATTCTTCACCTTTTTTACCTTCAAAAGGACAAAGATCTAATTTCGCGAATGATCATATGGTAGATTTACTAGAAAATTCTGTAAAATCAGGAAATACAGGAAATATTTATTCTCAACCTAAATCACCTAAATTAGATTTAGATGGAAATTTTCCAACATCAGGAGTGTATAAAAATAACGGACCCGCAGACGGACATTATTAAAAATAACTTAAATGGCATTAGTTGATTTACTTAACGGTGGCCTTATTGAGTTAAAATTCGGTGGTTTTGGCAATAGTGCTGGTGACAAAAAAGACCCTCAATTATATGGCGTTGATATAGGATCTAAAGGACTCAGATTTGGTCCAAGTAATGATCCTTTGAACGGGGGTCCTTTAACAGGTAACCGAGTTACATTTAGCGCAGATTCAAACGCTAGTCCTACTTTTGAAATAGGTCAAGATCATAAAAACCCAGGAATGTTAGATGGGTTAGTATTAAGGGGAGGAGTTACAACTAATGTAGATAGGAGAGAAATAGATGTAATAAGACTAACTAATTTTTTAGAATCACCCACGGGAAATCAATTCCTTATAAGACAAGCAGCTTTACAATTATTAAATACACAACCTAATCAACGTGTTTTTAATAACGGAGTTAGTTTAACAGCCCAAATAGCAGCTTCTGGTCTATCTAATTTTAAAAGAGCAGGATTACTTCCAACTCCTGTAGATTCAAAAGGATTAAATGTAGATATTCCTTTACCTTTTGGGTTAGGTAGTATAGGATTAGGAGGTGATTATGTAAGCACCTTTAGTAATGATGAAAAATTAAGCACCAACCTCAATACAGGAGACCCTGGAGCCGATATACCATTAACAGGATTAGCTAAATTAGCAGATACTGTACTTGGTATAAAAGAATCTAAAAACCCTAAAGAATATGTAGCAGGTACTATAGATAAGACTTTTACTAAACTAGATAAAATCAATTTATTAGATGTAGTAAGATCAGACTCATCAGGAGTATTACCAGAAAGTATAAAATCTTTTGCAAAAGATATGGTAAATTTTAGGTTTGAGGTTGTAAGTAATAATAATCCAGGAACAACAGACTATATAATTTTTAGAGCATTTATAGATAGTTATAGCGATGATTTTAATGCTACCCACAACACAGTAAAATATAATGGTAGGGCAGAAGAATTTTATACATATAATAGTTTTAAACGAACAATAAGTGTTGGTTTTAAAATCGCAGCCCAATCAAGACATGATATGTACCCTTTATACAGAAAATTAAATTATTTAGCGGCTCAAACTACACCTGATTATTCATCACAAGGTAGGATAAGAACCCCTTATATGAAATTTACTTTAGGGGACTATTTTAATAAATTACCTGGAGTTATATCTAGTGTAAACATTTCATGGCAAAAAGATTTTACTTGGGAAATAGCTTTAGATAAATTTAAAAGAACTACAAATATAGAATCTGGTTTAGAATCCCCAACAATTTTAGAATTAAATAAAGATGCTAAAGATAAACATATGCTAGTATTACCACATGTATTAGATGTACAAGTTTCATATTTACCTATCCATAACTTTATACCAAGTAATAAATTTGATAATCCTTTTATAGGAATAGATTATTGGTTAAATAAAAGAAATACTCCTGCTGAAGATTTAAGCACGGCTTTATATCATGATGCAAATATATTAGAAGATGAGAGATAGATTAAAATACATATCACAAATTAGAAAGAAAAAAACTAGAGCCTATAGGGTAATAAAATACCCAGAAATCCCTCTATCTATAAATGATTTATATATCATAACAACAGCTGGTGATAGACTTGATTTATTAGCAAATCAGTTTTATAATGATATAAGATTATGGTGGATAATAGCTACTGCTAATAGAGATATAGTAAGAAAAGATAGTTATGGATTAAAACCAGGATTAGAAATCAGAATCCCTAGAGAAATTAACCAAATTCTAACAGATTTTGAAGATATAAATAAAAGTTTTTAAAACATGGGTACTACAATAGGAATATATGAACCTTTTAAACCATACGTAAAAAAGCAGTTAGAAGCAAGACGAAAAGTATTAAGTGAAGGTAGAGAAAACCCACTAATCAGTAATCCATTTTATGCATATACTGTAGAAAAACGTTGTGTTATTACAATGGTTTCAGGAGTAGATTTAAAAGAAAGTGCTAATAATGATCTTTTAGAAGAAAATGAAAAGGGTAAAACCGGAAGTGCCCTAGCTAAAAGATATATTTTAAGAGGGGGAGTTCCTAATTTTATTGAAAATAGTTTTGCAAATCAAAGAGGAGGATTTAACAACACAGGAGATGAAAACACACAGTCTGCTTATGGTGATCCTTCTATTCGTTCAAATACCAAAGATGGTTATGGTATTGTTCCTATGCCAGGTATTATAGATGCTATTATAGCTACTAAATCAAGTGAAGGAGCAGTTAGAGAAGCTACTGTTAACTTTACAGCCCATAATCGTAGACAATTAGCTATTCTAGAAACCCTGTATATGAGACCAGGAATGAATATATTATTAGAATGGCAATGGACACCTTATATAACAACAGATGAAAATGGTAATATTAGTGTAGAAGAAACTGAAGCATCAAGCATTAGAGAATTTTTTAATCCTAATTCTAACCTTAATATAATAAATGATAATATTTCACGAAATAAAGAAATATATGAAGGTAATTATGATGGGTTTGTAGGATATTGTAAAAATTTTTCAATTACAGCTAGAGAAGATGGGGGTTTTGATTGTACAACCGAAATTGTAGCCCATGGTGATTTAATAGAAGGTTTAAAATCAGGAAAAGAAGTAATAACTGTAGGTAAAATTTCAGGTACTGATATTGATAAAGTTGAAGTATTAGATAAATTTTTAAAATACTTAAACGGTATTAATCAAACCCACAAAATGTATGATAGACCTCCTAATATAATAGATCCAAATATTGGATCTAAAAGTCAAAGGAAAACTACATTAGAGAGTTATAAATCAATGTTGGATAAAGGAATGATATCTGAAGCATTATACGAAGATATAAAAACAGCCCAAGAAAAGTATAGAAAAGAGGGTGCTCGCAAAATAGTATCCTTTAATGTAGGTACTGAAAACCAACCATATTATATTCTATTTAATGAATTAAAAAGTTATGGTCGTAATCAAAATTACATAGAAGCATATAAAGAAATAGAAGATTTATATTTAGAAATAAATAAATTTAATGATACACCAGATAAATTTAATTCACCTACTACTCTTGATGAAATTACTGGAAGAGGTTATCAAAGTTTTTTAGGGGGAACTATATTAAAACAGGTTGTAAAAGAAAAAATATATAATTATACACCTAAAGGTTCGGGCCCGGATCCAGGCCGACAGGGTGTATATGCAGATAAAGGTTTTAGCAACAATACATTTATTAGATGGGATCTAGTATGCCAAATTTTAAATCATAAAATTATAGATTCTTATAAGAATAAATCAAATGCACTAGGTGATCCTGTATTTGAACTTTCTTATGTTAATAATGGATCCCCAACATATTCTAAAGAAACAGAACCCCAACTATTATCTACTAGTGATGATTTTAAAGGGTATTTTTATATTCCTTATTCTGCCCCCAAAACTACAAAATCAGATCCTATTTCTAAAATGAAACCTGTAACTAAGGAAACATTAACTAAATATAAAATCGAAGGAGAAGAGGTAAAAATAAAGGGAACAATAGATTTAAATTCACCCTTTATTGAAAATGAAGAACAAGGTGAAGACCAATTTCATCCTATTTTAGGGAATAGCTATGATTATAATGTATGTTTATTACCCCATATGGATTTCCTTCAACGTCTTAATTATGTAGATCCTAACGTAACTGATACTAATGAACAACAAATACAAAGAGATATTAATTTTAGTTTTCTTAGCTCCTTTTATCCTTTTGATTTTGAAAAACACCAAATTAATAGTATAGGTCTTATATATATTAATTTAGATTATTTAATAAACGAGTATGTTAAAATGCGTTTTGAATCTACACAATCAGAGTATGAAGCAACAACATACCCTAGATTTAACCCCGATTTTAATATGTTTGATTTTATAAAACAAGTATGGGATGGGGTAAACGCTGCATGTGGTGGGTATTATAATTTTGACTTAACTACAGAACATGAAAGACCAAATGTAGTAAAGGTAGTAGACAAGACAGTTTCAGGAAAATTAAGTTCGGATCAAATAAATGATTATTTTAAATTTGACCCCCAAGGATTAAATTCTATAACTAGAGATTTTATATACGAATCACAGATAACTAAGGATTTTGCAAATGCTGTGTCAATAGCTGCTCAAGCACCCAATGAAGAACAGTCTTTAGATGCTAAATCTTTTAAAGCATTTAACAAAAATGTAAAAAACCGTTTTTCAGATTCCCTATCAGAAGATCAAAAAGCAATTCAAGCCGCAACATTAAAAAGTAAGCTCCAAAAAGATGTAAATTTATATAGGGGTATAGTATACGGTTTATATAAATATTTAGAAGGTATATCTCTTTCAGATGTAACACCTTATTTTACTAATAATCCTGAAAACCTAAAAGAAAGAAGAAATAGACTTACACCTTCTCAAGCTGTAAGTTATGCTCAGGAATTAGAAGAACTTAGAATAAGTATAGAAGATAGGTTTCCTTTAGATCACCCAGATGCAGGTTATTTTAGAGAAAATACATCCTCTGGAAGAAATATAATAGTTCCTCTTGGTTTTAGTATAAAAATGGACGGGATAGGAGGTATAATACCTTATCAAGCATTTAGAATAGATAAAGATAAACTCCCATTAGGTTATGAATCTAATGATATAGGATTTGTAATATTTACTGAATCACAACAAATAGATGCCTCTGGTGATTGGACAATTACTTTTACAGGACAATATTGTAATCTTCCTAATTCTGAAAATTTTAATAATGATGGATATAATGAATACGACGAAATTAATAGAATACCCCAAGAAGAAAATGAGTTAGATTTAGAAGATCGAAAATTTGAAGGACTTAGTAGTCCTGCTAATATAGCTCCCGATAGTTGGACTAATCCCGTTAACCATCCTATTAGGATAACATCTCCATGGGGTAGAGAAAGAGAAGGAACTAAAAGACATAGGGGTGTAGATATAGGACCAGTAGAATCAGGGAGAGATGGTGACCCTATATTAGCAGCAGCCGCAGGAGAAGTATTCCAAATTATCGATGATAATGTATGTGGTAAAGGAGTTTTTATACAACACCCATTAAGTATAAGTATAGCGGCGGCTTCAGATAATAATAACTCTGTTAGAACTAGATATTGCCATTTATCTGAAGTACATGTAAGTGAAGGTGATTCTGTTGCAAAGGGAGAAGTTATAGGAGCTATGGGTAACACAGGTCGTAGTTTTGGCACACATCTTCATTATGAAGTATATGATGGGGGTCAGAAAAACCTTAAAGAAATTACTAGCGCATGGGAAGGTGGATGGAGTACTTTATCCAACGGAGCAGTTATAGATACAACAGGTACAACAGATCCTGCTCTTTATTTGTATGATGTTAATCAGTAAAAACATATAAAAATGCCTTATATTCCATTATCAAAAATATCAATCGAATCAACAACAGGGGGATTACTTAAATCTATTAATACAGGAAAACCTTATATAGGACCCTACATTAAAGTCAATGATGGAAGATACTATGCGGGGGTTGATAATGTAAATTTAGGAGAAGCCCTAGTATTAGATAATAATGTCCCTATGGAAGGAGATAATGGAATGGGGGCTTCTAAAGAAGTAGTTAAATATAGTCTCCAAAAAAAAGATATTAAAAACTTTTTAGAAAATGTAAAACCTATTCCTGTAGTTAAAAATAAACCATCAGAAATTGATTACACTTTAGGAGTTTATAAAAGATTTTTTTCTAAAAGAGTAAATAGTAATAGTTATCTTGAAATTGATAAAGATACTTATAATTCGATAACAAGAAAAGATGGTAAATATGACCATAATTTATATAATGTAGGATCTTTAAATTGGTATATTACAGGTAATGATATACATAGACAAAACTCTTTAGAAATAAAAAGAACAGAAATAGATTTCCCTAATATATTTTATTTATTTCCTATTTTAAATGAATTTTTACAACCTTCTACTGAAGTACAAGAAAATCTTTACACAAATGGGGGTGAATTATATTATGGAGACGGTACTGAATATATAGGTCCCTATCATGTACACCCATTACAAGGACCTATGGTAGGAGCTACTCATACAATGTCACCACATCCAAAGCTTTATTATTTTAATCAATTACCACAAATAGGAGATACACCATATGAAGACTTTTTATTAGAGTATAATAAAGTAACATGTTATAAATGTATGACTGTAGGATACCAATCAATGACTACAGGTCCCGACAATACTTCTGGTACTCTTCCTATTAAAGAAGTATTATCAATTACTAGATCTCGATTATTAGGTTGCCCTAAATTTTCTTATTTAACATTTGATGAAGCACATAATGCTTGTTTTCCCCCACCTGAAGAACAAGAATTAGGACCAGGGGGAGAAAGACCCGAAACCCCCGAAGGTGGAACCCCTAACACGGGTTTTTATGCTACATTCCCTAATGATCCTTTTGGGGGTGATTATTCGGGATTTGATATGCCCCCCGACACTACAAACCCATTTGATAGTGGATTTGGAGGTGGTGGTGGTGGTGGTTCAAGTGGAACTGATATAGGTCCCGGCGGCCTTGGAGGTATTCCAGACCCAGATTTTGGTGGAAACACAATGGGTGCAGGAGTTGGTTATAATTGTTTTACTGCAAATACTTTAGTAACTATGGCTGATGGTACTGAAAAAACAATATCATCTATTAAAGTAGGAGAAAAAGTAAAAAGCGAAATAGGAGAATCAACTGTATTAGAAATACAAATCCATGATGAGGGTGACTACGAAGTTTATTCTATAAATGATGGTAAGCCTTTTGTAACAGAAGAACACCCATTTAAAACTATTGATGGTTGGAAAGCAATAGATCCATTTTTAACATTTGAAAAACACCAAATCCCTTCAAACGCCTTAAATTTACAAGATATAGTTTATAAAATAGATGGAAAAGAAGTTATAAATTCTATAGAATTAGGTTCAGTAAAATATCCTAAAGTATATAATTTATCTTTAGATAATGAACATGTTTACTATGCTAATGGGTATTTAGTACATAATAATAAGGGAGCAGGAAGTACAGGTACAGGACCATATCTTGAAAACTTCCCAGACATTGATTTTGGTGATGGTACTCTTTATCATTATTAATTTGGTTTATTAAATTATTTTCTGTACATTCCTAAGGTATGTTCTACCTTATTGAAACAAAAGACCAATTAGATAAACTCAAATTAAAATTTGAGCCAACAATGTATCTTGAATTTATTCAAGGTAATGACAATACACACCCTATACTTGCGGAAATTATCGCAATATACCTGAATATAAACAATACAGGTTACATTATACCAATCAACCACTTAGAATGTATCAATTGGAATATAGACGAGATTTTAGATTTACTTAAAGACTACAACTTTAGAGTTTTAGACAAGAAAAGCAGCTTACATGCGGCCCCACAACTATCTTATACGGATATACAACATACCATACCTCCTTTAGACAAACATACAACACAAGCACACATATGGTATTACCGTAAATTCCCGCAAACTAAGGTAAATAAAATGATACCTATTGGTAAACACCTAGAGCGTTGTAATAACAAATACAATGATATAATCGGTTATACTCCGGGAAAAACCAACGAGTATATTAATGATATTTTATTACCTACCCTACAAAAGTTAGAACAAAATGGGTTAAAAATAAACGACAAGTTTGATACATACTTTACCACAAAAAACAAAAAATACTCGATAAAAGAAAATCATATATATGGATGGTATAACCCATATACTACAACCGGAAGACCTGTAAATAACTTTAATGGAATAAATTTTGTTGGACTAAAACACGATAATGGAGAACGAGATAGTTTTGAACCCGACAATGACTTTTTTGTAGAAATGGATTATGATGGTTATCACCCACGACTGATAGGCGATATTGTGGGTTTTTCTTTTGATGGTAATGTACACAACACACTTGCCCAAATATATTTTAATACTAAAGATATAACACCACAACAATACAAAGAAAGTAAAACACTTACATTTAAACAAATATATGGTGGTATAGATAAGAAAAACTTATACCATGAGTTTTTCCGTAAAACACAAAACTTTATTGATGTAATTTGGGAAGCATTTAATAAAAATAGATATATAGATGTAGGATCATACCGTATAAAAAAAGACGATCATCCCAAAATACACTCTCAAAAGCTATTTAACTATTATATCCAAGCTACAGAAACAGAAACCAACATTCGTAAGATACAGGTTATACAAGATTATTTAAAAGATAAAAAAACTAAATTAGTTCTTTATATATATGATGCATTTATATTTGATGTGTCTAAACAAGATGGTAAACAAACACTACTAGATTTAGAAGATATACTTAGTGAAAAATTTCCAATAAAAGTAAAATCTGGTAAACATTATGGTGCTTTGAGCTAAAATTCGTATTTATTACTGGAAAATTCCGGTTATTTATGAACAACAGATTATACTGTACATTTACCACTCCTAATAATATTGAGGAAATTACGAGTACTATTCAGACTTCTTATGTAATTCTCTTTAATAAAATTTTTGTCCTAGAAAGTTTGGATGGGGAAAAAATTATGCTTACGTATAATGTAGATATGGGAAATTCCAGTACTAGTGGTATTATAGATAATACAATATTAGTACATAGAAAGAAACAAACAAACACTTTATACACTATTAATGCACTTAATGAATTAATAAAGAGTTTAAATAATGGGGTTTTGGATAAAAGATTTCCTATAGAATGGAATGATTATAAAAATTGTATATTACTTATACAAACAGAGGGTTTTAATAAAATCGACACTAAAATAAGAGAAATTATAAAGCTTTAGTAGAAAAACTTGGCTTAGTAAGAATTGTTTCGTATGTTTACGGAACATAATGAAGTTATAACACTTTTTAAATAAATATTTTTATGAATTT
>VTLG01004716.1_pt1 | contig 14936 bp, 24 predicted proteins | sample 4694571 | NCBI WGS metagenome assembly VTLG01 (sample SAMN12604809, study PRJNA352737) | marine metagenome | biome: ENVO:00000447; feature: ENVO:00000209|ENVO:00000569|ENVO:01000036; material: ENVO:00002151; isolation source: viral sequences binned using virsorter ...
ATCATACGATTATATGATTGGTGGTCAGATAGTTGAAAGTTATGAAGTAGATCAAGCAACAGGAAACTCAAAAATAAAACATATTAAAATGTTTAATCCTCTTGATGATTATTATGGTATGTCGCCAATACAGGCTAGTTCAGTTGATATTGATCAACATAATTTAGCAAATAAACATAATGTAAATTTATTACAAAATGGTGCTAGACCAAGTGGTGCTGTAATATTTAAACCTAAAGATGAAACAGGTGGTAATGTTCAGTTATCAGATAATCAAAGAAGTCAATTACAATCAGATATAAATTCTAGATTCGCAGGAACAGGCAATGCTGGAAGACCTATGTTATTAGAGGGAGATTTTGATTGGAAAGAAATGGGTTTAAGTCCAAAGGATATGGATTTTATACAACTTAAAAATATGTCAGCTAAAGATATTGCTTTAGTTTATGGTGTGCCTAGTCAATTAATTGGGATACCTGACGCACAAACATATTCAAACTTTGCTGAAGCAAAACTTGCTTTATACAATGAAACAATTATTCCTTTACTAGATAAAATACAAGGCGATCTTAATGAGTGGTTAGTTCCACAATTTAATGATGAAGCATTAGAATTAAGATATGATATTGACTCAATACCAGCTATGGCTGAACAAAGAAGAAGAGTTTTTGAATCAGTAACTTCAGGAGTCAAAGATGGTATCTTAACTAGAAACGAAGCAAGAGAGCAATTAGGTTATGAGCCAATAGATGGTGCTGATAGCTTATTAGTTCCAGCAAACTTAATGCCATTAAATGTAGCAACAGAAGAAACTCCTCAAGAAGAAGATAGAAGCGAAGATATTCCTGAAGAAGATATACCTGAAGAACTTCAAGAAAATCAATTTGAAATTATTAATAACGAAGATGATTTAGAAGATATTATAAAAGCTGAAGCAGATATAAATACTACACCAACTGATGGTATGGTTGAAGAAGCTAAAAAAGGATTAGAGTGGAGAAAAGAATTTAATAGAGGTGGCACGAGAGTAGGTGCTGTAAGAGCAAATCAAATAATAAATAAAACTAAATTATCGCCAAGCACAGTTAGAAGAATGTTTAGTTTTTTTAGTCGTCACGAAGTAGATAAACAAGCAGAGGGTTTTAAACCTGGAGAAAAAGGATATCCATCTAATGGTAGGATAGCTTGGGCATTATGGGGTGGTGACGCAGGTTTTAGTTGGTCAACAAAAGTTAGAAATCAATTAGACAGAGAAAGAAATAAATTTTATGAGATAGCATCTGAATTAAAAGATGATTTTGTAGAAGATGAAAAGCAACTTACTGCTGCTGTTAAAAAAGGATTACAAAACAAAGTAGATAAACACAACGAAAAGCATGGAGATAAAAAAGGTAAAAGAGTAACATTGAGAATGTTAGGAGCAGTTTTTAGAAGAGGCATAGGTGCTTATAGAACTAATCCTGGAAGTGTTAGACCAAGTGTAAGATCAGAAGAACAATGGGCTTATGCTAGAGTTAATGCATTTTTATTTGCTGTAAGAACAGGAAGATTTAGAGGAGGGAAGTTTGATTTGGATTTATTACCAAGTGGACACCCATTAAAAACATGAGCATAGAATCAAGATTATTTATAGAAAGAAATCCAAAGACTGAAGAGTATCAAGTAAAAATAGTTGTAGGATTATTTAATGATAAACAAGACGCATTAAACCATGCCTCTTATATCGCTATAACTAAAAGCATAGACTTCAGTATGGAACAACTTAACGATAGTATATTAGATATTGAAGATTTAATTAGACCAATAAATACAACATTACATTAGGAGGATAAATATGGTAGTAAAAATATTATCAGGACATTATACAGCAACAGTCGGAAGTAGTTCAGCAACAAGTGGTGCTATAACTTTACCAGAAAACAAAGTTATGATTACTTGTACAATCGCAACTTTTATAAGTATTAATGCAGCAAGTGGAACTGCAGCAACAACATCTGATGTTATATTAATGCCGAATACAAATTATTTTTTAACAGTACCAACAGGATATTACTTTTCTCATTTGAGAGTAGGAAGTTCTGATGGTAAAATATCTGTTGTACCAGTTCAATTAGGTGGAACAGTATAATAAATGTTTTTTAACTCTAAACAATTAAGAATATTTAAAGGTGTCAAAGAAAGAGTATGGCACCAGCAAAATAATTTAAGAAAGCCATTTGAAAAACAATGGCGAAACGCATTAAAAAATTTCTTTAATGGATTAGCTTCTGGAGTAAAAGAAGCATATAGAATGCGTAGTCAAATTATGCTTGACTTTGAAATGAGAAAACAAGCAGAAACATTGAAATTAATTTTTAGAGTACAATATACAATAATAGGAAACGCATTTAAAGATTATGCTTTAGGTAGATTATTTTTATCAAAAGCATTTGACGAAGATTTTGATAAAGCATTAGCAGAATTTATAGATGAAAATACTGCTGTTTGGGTTACTGAAATAGATGAAACAACAAGAAAGAGAATGGCTAAAGTTATTTCTAATTCTTATAATGATGGTTTATCTACTGAAGAAACAGGAACTGCTTTACGAAATATGATTTTAGGGATGGGTGCTTATAGAGCAAACTTAATTTCTAGAACTGAATCTCATAGGATTGCATCTTTTGCTAGTGAGCAAGTTGCAGAAAATATGAACATATCAGGAACACAGAAAGAATGGGTAGCTATACAAGATGCTCGTACTAGACTAACACACTCAATAGCATCAGGACAAACTGTGCCATTAGAGGAAAGATTTGTTGTTGGTGGAGACAGATTAAAATATCCTGGAGATCCGAGAGGTACTCCAGCAGAAACAATTAACTGCAGATGTGCTGTAATTTACAGAACACCTGACTTTCAATAAAGGAGAAATACAATGGAATATGTTATAGGAATTATAATTGGTATTGCACTATGTAGATCAAATGATAAATACAAATGGTTCACAAACTGTTGCAATAAAATTATGAAAAAAGTAAAAGGGAAATAATGCCTTTAGTTAAACCAAAAGATAAAGAAAAGAGAGAGGATTTCATATCAAGATGCATGCGTGATGAAACAAGCACCAGCGAATATCCTAATCCAGATCAAAGACTTGCTGTATGTAGTTCTCTTTATAAAAAAAATAATAAGGAGGAATATTCAATGAGTGATATTGAGAAAATGGGAGAAGCAATAAAAAATTTGACTGATGTTATATCGTCTTCATCAAAAGCTAAAGTAGGAGATGGTTCAACAGCTAAACCTAAAAAACCAGAGTCAGAAGCATTTATAGATACAAGTGCTATGGAAGAAGATGATATGGAAAAAGAAGCTAGATCAGAAGATATTTTTGATAATCAAAATGATGCTAGTGAAAGAGCCAAAGTAATAGGATGTGTAGGAACACATACACACATGGCTGATGGTAAAAGAGTATTTATGCCTTGTGGTTCTCATAGTGCTTATGAAGAAACTATAAGCAAAGGTTATGGCAACAGAGATGATGATGATAAAGGTCATTACAACGAAGACGAAGATGAAAATGATAAAGGTCATTACAAAAAACCTAAAAAGAAAAAACCAATGAAAAGTGTTTGCGTATGTGATGAAACAGGAAGTTGTCAATGCGATTCAGAAATAAAAAAAATAGTATTTGAATCAGAAGTAAAATCTGATGCTAAAGGAATATTTACTGGTTATGGTTCTATATTTGGTAATGAAGATCAAGGAAATGACATAGTTAAAAAAGGTGCGTTCTCTAAATCATTAACAAGAAGACCACCTAGTAAAGTTAAAATGTTATTTCAACATAAAACAGATGAGCCAATAGGAATCTTCACAGATATTTACGAAGATAATAAAGGTTTATTTGTAAAAGGACAATTAGCTATGGGTACTCAAAAAGGTCGTGAAGCATACGAACTTTTAAAAATGGGTGCATTAGATGGTATGTCAATAGGATTTAAAGCAGACCCTGACAAACAGGGATACAACGAAAATAAGAGAGGAGTAAGAACTCTTAAAGAAGTTGATCTAATGGAAATATCTTTAGTCACTTTCCCAATGAACGAAAGTGCTTTGATACAAACTGTTAAAGGTAATGCTAAAAATATTCGAGAGTGGGAAAAAATCTTGCGAGATGCAGGAGGACTTTCTCGGACAGAGGCAAAGATTGGTGCGAAAGCATTATCTGAATCTTTAATTCAGCGAGATGCTGAAGATAAACAATCGTTGGCGGATTTAATTCTCAAAGTCGCTGACAAACTTAAACAATAACAAGAGGAAACAATTATGGATAATAATGAAGTAAAATCTGCTATTGATACTCTTGGCAAAACTTTTGAATCTTTCAAAAAAACAAATGATGAAAGATTAAAGCAAGTGGAAGCAAAAGGTACTGCTGATCCGATCACAGAAGAAAAGTTATCAAAAATCGAAAAAGATTTAGATAAATATGCTGATCTGGAAAAAAGTATCAAAGCTAATGCTGATGCTCAAAAAGAAAGCCAAGACACAATGGCTAGATTAGAAACTATTATATCAAGACCAGATTTTGGCAAGGGTTCTCCAGTAGAATCTAAAGCACAAAAAGTTTTTGATACATGGTTAAGAAAAGGCAAAGATGTGATGAGTCCAGAAGAAGTTAAAGTTCTTACTGTGGCTAATGACAATACTGCTGGTTATCTTGCTCCACCTGAATATGTGAGAGAAATAATCAAAGGGATTGTTGAGATCTCGCCTGTAAGATCACTCGCTAGAGTTAGATCAACAACAAACAGAAGCATTCAAGTTCCAAAAAGAACTGGAGAGTTTGCTGCCCAGTGGGTTGCAGAACAAGGTGCTAGAACAGAAACTACTGGATATTCAGTTGGCTTGGAAGAAATTCCTGCACACGAATATTACGCAATGGTAGATATTTCTGAACAAGAACTTGAAGATAGTGTTTTCAATTTAGAAGCTGAAATGAACGCAGAGTTCGTTGAACAGTTTGCTAAAGCTGAAGGTGCTGCTTTTGTAAATGGTAATGGAGTTGGCAAACCTCAAGGACTACTACAAAACGCAAATGTAAATAATGTTGCGAAAGGTGGTGGTGCTTTAGATGCTGATTCTTTAATTGGTGCTGCGCACAATGTTAAAGCTGAATACACAAGAAATGGTACATTCTTAATGAATAGATCAACTGTTTCTGCTGTAAGAAAGCTGAAAGATGGTGCTAATCAGTATGTATTCCAACCTGGATTATACCAGATGGGAGTAGGCTCTAACATTTTAGGACATCCTATTGTTGAAGCAACTGATATGCCAGATGTTGGCGGTGGTGCTAAACCAGTTCTATTCGGTGACTTTAGAAGAGGTTACATGATAGTTGATAGAATTAATCTGTCAATTATGAGAGACCCTTTCACACAAGCATCAAGTGGAAATGTAAGATACCTAGCAAGAAGAAGAGTTGGTGGTCAAGTAATATTGCCAGAAGCTCTAACAACAATCACAACTTAATAATAGGGAGGATATATAATGCAATTTGATTTAAAAAGTAATATTAAATTAGAAACTTCGTTAGCACCTATTCTTAAAACTGCTGATGTTAATGGAACAGGAATAGACCTTAAAGGGTTTAGTTCTGCTATGGTTTTAGTTAATGCAGGTGCAGCTGGAGATACTTTCAGTTCAACTGTTAAAACTAATTTTCAATTAGAGCATTCTGATGATGATGCAACTTATTCTGATGTAACAGCTAATACAGATGTTACAGGTGGAACTGTTGATTCTTCAGGAACTTTCCAAACGATTGACGCAAATAGTGAAATGGGTAAAACTTATGGCATAGGATATGTTGGAGGCAAAAGATACATCAGAGTAGTAATTGATGTTGTTGGAACGCACTCTAATGGTTCTATCTATGGGGCAGTAGTTGCTAAAGGAACACCAAGAAGTGGTCCAGTAACTTCTGACGCAAACGCATAATCTTAAATAGATTAATTCTGTGGGCGATCCTGCCGAGAGGTATTTCGCCCATAGACACAAAATTTTAAAAGGAGGATAACATTATGAAGATAAAAATGAATCAAAGTATAACAGCAGCAGCTGATGCAGAGGGTTCAACTACAATGATATATGAAGCTGGTCAAGAATATGATATGACTAATAAAATGAATATTGCTACTATATTATTAAATGCAGGACAAGCAGATAAAGCAGTTGCTAAAACTGAAAAAAAAGTAATTACAAAAGTAGAAAAGAAAACTAAAAATATTGTAAAAAAAATATTTGGTAAGAAAAAGAAATAAGGATTTATAATGAGTGGATTAAAAGTACACACAGCTTGGACTACTTCAGCAGTAGCTACATCAGATCAGAAATCTTTTATGAGAGTAGATTTTAATGATGATGATACATTAATTGGTGAACTTATAAAAGTTGCACAAAATAATGTAGAAGAATATACAGGTAGAGCAATCACTCAACAAACCTTACAACTTTTTTTAGATAGATTACCATATTACATAGATGAAAAGTTAAGGGAGGGTGTTTATACTGCACCTGATATTAATTATAGTGCTGATTATATAGTTCTCCCTAAACCACCAGTCGCTAGTATTACACATGTTAAATATTATGCTAATGATAATACTGCTTCTACTTTTGCAGCATCAAATTATTTTAGTGATGTAGATTCTTCACAAGCTAGAGTAGTTTTAAAAAATGGAGTTAGTTGGCCGACCCTTACTGAATTAAGACAAGGGAATGCTTATGAAGTTCAATATATTGCTGGTTATGGTAATAGTGCTAGTGATGTACCAACACCAATAATTCAAGCTATAAAATTATTAACAACTCACTTATACGAGAATAGAGAATTAGTAACACAGATGAGTGCTAATACTATTCCTTATACAGTTGGTCAATTATTACAACCATATAGAGTTATTAGATTAAATAATATATTAGGAGGATAAATGCCAAGTGTATCTAATATAGGAAAGTTAAGAAACAAAATTACAATACAGAATACAAATTTATCTACTGATAATATGGGTGGCTATACAACAGGAAGATCAACTCATATAACTGCTTTTGCTAAAATGACACCAAAAAGTGGTAAGCAAATATTTACAGATAAAACAGGAAGACAAGTTGAGAATCCTCATACTTACGAATTTTTATTAAGGTATAGAGATGGTATAACTACGACAATGCGTATCTTGTTTGGTACAAGAAGTTTTGATATAATAAAAATAAATGATCAAAATGATTTTAAAAATTATATTACTATCGAAGCTATTGAGAATGTAGGTACATAATGCAAGTTCAAATAAAAGTTTCTAATATTAAAAAAGCATTAAAACAGCTTAAAACTTTACAAAAAGATTTAGAGCCTGACTTTCAAGAAATAGTAAAAGGTGGTGCACAATTAATTAGAGGAGAAGCAATTAAGTCAATACAAAGTGGTGCTAAATCAGGAATAGTATATGAAAAATATAATCCTAGAAGAACACATAGAGCATCTGCACCTGGAGAAGCACCAGCTTCTGATACTGGTAATTTAGTTAGTAAAATTATTATAAGACAAGATGGTAAGGATAAAACTAATGTAGAAAGTAATGCACATTATTCTGCTTATTTAGAATATGGTACAAGTAAAATGGAACCAAGACCATTTATGTTCCCAGCTTTTGAAAAAAGCAGACAACCTATTGAACAAGCAGTTTTTAAAAGAGTAGTTAAAAAAATAGAGGAAATGACAAAATGAGTGATTTCGCAGTCAGCTTACAAACAGCAGTCTATAATGCTTTAATAGGTAATGGTGCACTTACAACAAAACTAGGAGGAAACAATATTTATGATTTTGTTCCAGAGGGAACTGATTTTCCTTATGTAAAAATAGGAGATCAAACAATGGTTGATGATGGAACTAAAACAAAACAAGGAAGTGATTTTACCCTGATCATACATACTTTTTCAAGATATAGAGGAAGTAAAGAGATTAAAGAAATTATGTCGTTAGTGTACGATGTATTACATGAATCAAGTTTATCAATCTCTGGAGCGATGAATAATATGAGATTTGAGTTCTCTGACATCATAAAAGAGCCTGATGGCTTAACAACACATGGAGTACAAAGGTTTAGAACTTTTGTATTAACAAATTAAATATAACAGGAGGAATATAAAATGGCAGCAGGAAAAGGTAGTAGCTTTTTATTAAAAGAAAACAGCACAGGAACACCAGCAACAGTTGGTGGTCTTAGAAGTACATCAATGAGTATCAATGGAGAAATGGTAGATATTACAAATAAAGATTCAAATGCTTTTATTTCAAGTGGAAATGATAAAGCAAGAGATTTATTACAAGGTGGTGGTGTAAGAAGTATGTCACTAACAGCAAGTGGAGTATTTACAGATTCATCAACAGAAAACCTTGTAAGAGGATTTGCTTTTGATGGAGCAATACAAAACTATGATTTGGTATTTTCAGATGGTTCAAAGATAGCTGGAGCATTCTTAATAACAAGTTATGAAAGAGCAGGAGAATTTAATGGTGAGGAAACTTACTCTTTGACTCTTGAATCTTCAAACACAATAACATATACTAACGCATAATAATAATATTTGAATTATGGATTATACAGATGGGTTTAAGGTGGTAGAAATAAAATTTCAAGGCGAGTCCTATAACGCTTTTTACAAGGTTACTAGAAAGGGAGTAATAATCGTTGAAACAAGAAAGGATGTTCCTATCAAACCCTATGATAAAATAACACTCGGTGTAGATGAATGTGTTGTTCAGAAAATAAAAGTTTTTCAAAGCAGGTGCGAAATTACTTGCGAGGCAGTTAAGTCAAGCGATATAATTAAAGCAAATAAAACTTTGAAAAAACTAAAGAAAGCTGAACAATCAACAGAAAAGGATACCGATGGCGAATCAGTATAAAGGCGAAATAAAAGGTAAGTTGGGAGGTCAAGAAAGAACTTTTCGACTTACCTTTGATTCTATTGTAAATGTAGAAAATAGAACTGGTAAATCAATAATGACTATCACTAATGATTTAGCATTAAGTAAATATGCTATGAAAGATTTAGTTATTATTTTACATGAAGCACTTATGGGTGCTGGTGCAAAAGTAGTACAAAGTGCAGTAGGAGATATGATTATACAAACAGGTCTTATCAATGCAGGAAAACTTACAGGCGAAGTTTTAGCAACTATATTTACAGGAGAAACTAAAGACGAAGAATCCCCTTTAGTACAGGGGGAGAACGAGCAGAAAAGTACCCAATCCAACAATACCTAGAAATAGGTCTTGGTGTATTAGGTTTCTCCCCTGATGTATTTTGGGGTTTATCAATCAGAGAATTTATGTCAGCTTTAGAGGGTTATAAACTCTCAAAAGGTAATAAGAAAGCTGAACCAACACAAAGACAAGAATTAGAAGAACTTATGAGGAGATTTCCAGACTAATGGCAAGTAATTTAGCAACAATACGAGTAGAACTTATAGCTAATGCACAGAAGTTTAAAACTAATGTAGATAAAGGTCAAGATGCTTTAAAGAAGTTTCAAAGACAAGCGACTAAATCAGGCAAAGGTAATAAAAAACTTCAAGATACATTTAGAAATATTTCAGGTTCAATCGCAGCAGTACAAGGTCCACTTGGTCCAGTAGCTGGTAGGATTACATCTATCGGTGCTATAATGGGCAGAGTAAGTGTTGCTGGTTTGGCACTTACAGGTGTTCTTTTGGGTATAGGTGCTTCTTTTGTAAAACTTATTAGAGCAGGTGCTAACTTTGAATCTCAACAATTAAAAATACAAGCACTTCTTAAAGCAACTGGTAATGCAGCTGGTCAAACAGGTCAAGACATAGAATCTATGGCAGTTTCTATTGGTAAAGGAACTTTAGCAAGTGTTCAAGGTGCTAGAGATGCAGCTGGAGTTTTATTAACTTTTAAAACTATATCAGGCGAAGCATTCGGTAGAACTTTAGAATTAACACAAGACCTCGCAGCAGTTGGTTTCGGCAGTATGAAAACTGCAGCTTTACAATTAGGTAAAGCATTAGAAGATCCTGAAACTGGTTTATCTGCTTTGCGTAGAGTTGGTGTTTCCTTTAGTGAACAACAAAAAGAACAAATAAAAGTTATGGCTATGACAGGTCGTCAAGCCGAAGCACAAAAAATGATTCTTGATGCACTTGAAGGACAAGTTGGTGGTGCTGGTAAAGGTGCAGCAGGTGGATTATCTGGAGCATTTGATACTTTAGGAGAAAATATAACTTTATTTTTTGAAAAAGCAGAAGCAGGAAAAGCAATAGTAAAAGCATTAACAGGATTTATACAAGGTTTAGCTAATGTTTTAGATAAATTTATACCTAAAGAAAAAGAACTACCTCAAACTATTGAAGAAGTTAATAAAGCTATTGAAGATCAAACTTTACAAGTTGAATTATTACAAGAAGAACTTGATGAAGCTAATAAATTAAGTGGTAGAAATCACGAATTTAAAAAAAGGAACGCAAGAAAAGAACTTGAACTAGCTAAAGTAGAATTAGAATTATTAAAACAAAAAAAAGACGCATTAGGATCAGTTCAAAAATCAGAAAATAAAGCATTAAATATAGCTATTAAAGAATACAATAAACTTTTAAGAGCAAAAGAAAGTGATGCTATGATGACTGCGACTATTAGCAAAGTAGGTAAAGAAGCATTAAGTCAAGAATTAAAAGTAAGAAAAGCATTGATATCTAAATTAGGAGATAGTGAAGTTGCTATGGAAGCAATAAATGATATTCTTGAAAGACAAAGACCTTTATTTTTAGAAAATGCAGAAACAATAGTTAAATTTCAAGAAGAGTTTGAGCAAGTTGAAAAAATAGCTACTGGTGTTGCGAACGAAGTTAGCAAAGTTGGAGATACAATCGTAGATGCCTTTTTAAGAGGTAAAGCAGGTGCATTAGATTTTAAAAATATTTTAAGAGAATTAATTATAAGTATTCAAAAAACAATTATTCAAACTTTAATTTTAGATCAAGTAAATAGATTCGTTAAAGAAACTATACAAGGCATTTTTGCACCATCAGGTGGCTCTTTAAAAAAAGCAGTTGGAGGAAGAATACTTGCTCCAGGTGATGGTAATGCAGGAGGAGGAACTGTACAAGCAGGAACACCAACGATGGTTGGAGAAAGAGGTCCAGAGTTATTTGTACCGAACACTGGTGGAGTAGTAAAAAATAATGCAGATACAAAACAAATGGTAGGAAGTGGTGGTGGTATTAATGTAACACAAAATTTAAACTTTGCAGTAGGAGTTACAAATACAGTTAGAGCAGAAGTAATGAATATGCTTCCTGCGATACAACAATCAACAGTCAACGCAGTTGCTGAAGCAAAGCAACGAGGCGGAAAATTTAGCAAAGCATTCGGTAGTTAATCATGGCAGTATTTACACCATCATATCCCTTGACTTTACCAACAGCCACAGGGATTAAAACACAGAACTGGAAACTTACAAGAGTTATAGCAGTTACAGAATCACCTTTTACAAATCAACAACAAGTATTTGAACACGAGGGTGCACAATGGAGTACGACTATGACTTTACCACCTATGAAAAAAGATAAAGCAGCACAATGGTTGGCTTTCTTTATGTCATTAAGAGGTAGAAGAGGAACTTTTAAATTAGGCGATCAAGATAGAAAAACTATACAAGGTACAGCAACAGGAACAGTAAGAGTTAATGGTGCTAGTCAAACTGGTAATCAAGTTGCTTTAGATGGTTTTACTGCAAGTCGTGCTAATGTTTTTAAAGCTGGAGATTATATACAAATTAATTCTTATCTTTACATGGTTATTGAAGATGTAAATGCCGATGGTTCAGGAGAAGCAAATGTTAAAATAGAACCAGCATTAAGATCAGGTATAGAAACTATTAATAATGATGACGCAGTAATTTATTCAAGCACAACAACTTTAATGAGATTAGATAATAACGAGTTTCAATGGGATACAGATCAGGTAAGTAATTATGGTATATCCTTTGCTTGTAGTGAGGCATTATAATGAATTTAGCAGAACTATTTAAAAAAAATATAATTTTAATACCAGTAGTCGCTTCTATATTGGTTGGAACATTTACATCAATTAGATATGTCTTAAATTTAACTTCAACTATTGATGATAGTAAAATAACAATTATTAAATTAGAAAATGATTTAGCAATAGCAAAAAAAGAAATAACAGATATGAACACAAGATTATCTTCTGCTGAAGCTACATGGCAAATGGCAGAAAATTTATATAGACAACTAGCTGATCAAGTAAGAGAACATAGTTACGATATAAAGGATTTAAACAGATAGGATATATGAAACATGGAGATTGCCAAGATGAACTATTACTTTACAGGAATTTTAGTTTTATTAATGCTTATAATGGCATTCTTTATGAAACCTGCACATGCGAGAAATGAATACCTAAATGAGTATGGTGTTAGATGTGGAGAGTTTGAAGTAAGTACAGAAAGAAGAGATACTGATTATAATTATAGCGATAGTAATACACACGAAGATGAATATTTAAGATTTACTTATAGAAAATATTTAGGAACAGATTGTAAAACTTCTAAAGAAAATGTTGCTATAAAACAACAACTAGAATTAATGAAAATGTGTGGTAGAGTAAATAGTAATCCTAGTTTAGCTTTAAATGAAAACTTTGCTTTACTTGTATCTAAATGTAGAGGTGTAACACCATCAAGAAATGATGTAAGACCTGACGAATCTGGTAGTTATTGGGATAAAATTAAAAATGATTATAAAAAAGAAAATCCAGATATTAATTTAATGAACGATAAGTTTATTGGTCCACCTAAAAAGTAATGAGTAGAAGATTATTAAAATTTATAGTAAAATTGCGTATGTTCTATTGCGATATAAGAGGGCATCATGGTAAAAGATGGAACTATGAACCTGGAGATCATTATATGGGGAGAAAAAAAAATGAAAAAAATAAAGCGATACATTAGAATGTTTCTAAACTGGATAGTCAAAGGATATGATAGATGAAAGTAAGTGATAATACAAATATACAACTCCCTTTAAGGAATTTAATTTCGATAATCGCAGGAGTTGCAGTTGCAGTCTGGGCATACTTTGGGATTATTGAGAGATTAAATACTATCGAAACTAATGGAAAGTTAATGATAGTAGATGTAGAAAAAAATACAGAGTTTAGAATTAAGTGGCCTCGTGGAGAAATGGGATCACTTCCTGCTGATAGTGAACAATTTTTATTAATTGAAGATACTATTGTTGATATTGAAAAATTAACTGAAAGAGTTGATAATATGATGCACAATAAAGTCAACATAGAAAGATTAATTAAAGATGTAGATAAATTAACAGAACAACTTGAATCTTTAAAAGATAAAGTTAGAGCAAATGGTAATCATTAATGGAATTAGTTGTAGCACTTATAATGTATTTAGATGGTAGTATGATTGAACATACTTATAAAAATAAAATGTCTGACTGTCTTAAATCAAAAAGGATTGCTGAAAGAGAAGTAAATCCACAATCAGTTAGATTTGCTTGTAAAAAAGTAAATGCTAAAACAGAAGTATATCAAGGTAGAAAAAAAATATTAAGTATTGAGGAATAATGGCAAGAGATATTACAACAGCTTTTAAAAATGCTATTGAGGGTTCAGTAGTTAAACCTATTGTTGGTATTGAGTTAGAGTTTAGTGATGGAACATTAAGATTTTGGAATGGTTATGGTAATTTAACTATGACTGCTGGTGGTTCATCAAAAACTTTTAATGGTGCTGGTGATATGTTAGGAGTAAGTGAAATAGAAGAATCATCAACACTTTCTATGAGTGGTGTAACTTTAACTTTAGCTGGAATTAAATCTAGTATTATTTCAACTGCTTTAGGTGCTAATTATACAAACAGAAAAGGTGCAATTTATTTAGGTTTATTTGATACTTCAAATAATGTGATAGCAGATGTATATACTATATTCAAAGGTAATATGGATGTAATGAATATTCAAGAGGGTGCTGATACTTGTGTTATAACATTAAAATTAGAAAGCAGATTAATTACTTTTGAAAAACCAGCTAATAGAATGTACACTTTAGAAGATCAAAAAATAGATTTTGCTAATGATGTTGGTTTTGAATTTATACCTGATCTACAAGATAAAGAAATTACTTGGGGTAAAAAAACAAATTAATGCGTGTTGCTAATTGGGAACAACAATTACAACTACAAATTAATAATATAGTAGCATACGATAAATTTATAAGAGGTAAAAATGATTGTGGTACATTTGTTATAAATTGTATAGAGGCTATTACTAATAAAAAAGTATTTAAAAAAAAATATAAAACTCTTTCTGGTTTTAAGAGAATATTAAAAAATTTAAAAAAAAAAGATTTACTTGATTTAATAAATCAAATAGCTGAAGAAAATAATTTTAAAAGAATTGATATAAGTAAAGCACAAAGAGGAGATGTTTTATATTATAAAGATAATAGAGATTTAGAGGGAACTGTTGGTATTTGTGTTGGAGATAGAGCCTTGTTTAATTGGAAAGAGGAAATAGCAGTAGTGCCTAATATTAATTGTGAAATAGCTTGGAGGATAGAGTGAAAATTTATAAAAAAATAGTATATGATAAATATGATAATATCATAGAAGAAGATTCTTATGAATATCATGGTCAAGTTACCCAAGCTGGTGGAGGTGGAAGTAAATTTTTAAAAGCAGTTGTTGTAGTAGCAGCAGTAGTTGCTGTTGCTGTTGTATTAGGTCCACAAGTTGGTACTATTTTTAAAGGTGCTAATATGAACAGCTTCTTTATGAAAGCATTAGTTTCTGTTGGTACTTCTATAATCGGTGGTGTAATA
>VTLG01008236.1_pt1 | contig 14936 bp, 23 predicted proteins | sample 4694571 | NCBI WGS metagenome assembly VTLG01 (sample SAMN12604809, study PRJNA352737) | marine metagenome | biome: ENVO:00000447; feature: ENVO:00000209|ENVO:00000569|ENVO:01000036; material: ENVO:00002151; isolation source: viral sequences binned using virsorter ...
AATAGTGTTAAGATACAAATAGAGAGTCCTTGGGAGAAATTTATGAAAGTAGATGCTGATGATGCAGAATTTATAGATATGGATGATGAAACAAAAGGTGTATTAGATAAAGTAGCAGAAGCAATATCAGTAGATAGTTTATCTTTACCTGAGAGGGACTCTAGTAATGATTATCCTAGAAAGAGAATGGAAGATGAACAGAAAAGAGTTGACAATTTAAGCTTTAAAGCTGTTAAAAAGAAAGTCGTAGCAAAAAAACAACAGAGTAGATATCTAGTTCGTAAACAAGCTAAAGAAGTTGGTCTTGATTTATTGCCCCCTGGGAGGCATTCAAGGGGAACTCGTATAAGGTGGATGAAAAAATTAGATGAAATGATAAAAGAAGCAGAGAAAGGTAATAATTAATTTTATTAATATATTTAATCTACTACTACTCTCTTTTAGGAGAGTAGTAGATTATATATTATATATATTTATATATTATATATATATATAAATAAAAATACTTTAAAAAAAACGAAAAGTCAAGGGCTAAATGGATAAAAAATTAAAAGAGTTTAAACAAAAGTGGTTTAAGTTCACAAATTATGTGCCACATTCAGGTCAAGAAAGGCTTCACTATCCTGAAGATAATCCTCGTTTTACAGTAGCTGTTTGTGGGAGGAGATGGGGGAAGTCTGTTGGAGCATCAAAAGAAATCGAGTTGGTAATTACTCAACCTAATAAACGTGCCTGGGTAGTTGCACCTACATATCAAACTGCCGAAAAAGTCTTTCGTGAAGTTTGGAACGTTATGATTAACCAACATAATATGCCAACTAGGAGAGCATCTTATAGAGATATGTACATAGAGTTTGAGTGGGGATCAACCTTTGAAGCTAAATCAGCAGACAACCCCCCATCACTTGTAGGTGAGGGGTTAGATCTACTTGTACTTGACGAAGCAGCCAAGCAAAAGAAGAGAACTTGGGAGATGTATTTACGACCTACTTTATCTGATAGAAAGGGTAAAGCAATTTTTATTACTACACCTGAAGGTTATAATTGGGTGTATGAACTTTATTTAAGGGGGAAAGAAGATGAAGAATGGTATTCTTTTAACAGCCCTTCGTGGGAGAATCAATATGCTTACCCAGAGAATGAAAAAGACTCTGATCTCCTTGAGGCGAAGAGGAATGTATCTAAAGAAATTTTTGATCAAGAATATGGGGCAATGTTTACTTCTTTTGCTAGTAGGGTTTATCCTTTCGATAGGAATCTTGATGTGGGTAAGTATAGTTATAACCCTGAGCTTCCTACTTATTGTACTATTGATTTTGGATTTCGTCAACCTGCTGTTCTATGGATGCAATGTTATTTACAAGAAGGTTCTTGGCATACAAACATAATTGATGAAATTGCGCATGAAAGAAACGTGAAGACTGAAACTTTAGTTAAAATGGTTAGAAGTAAGCATTATAATGTTGTAACTTATTTTGGAGATCCTGCAGGAATTAACAAACAAGCACAAAGTGGTTTGGGAGATATAGAAATCTTTCGTAAGTTTGGCATACCTATTCGTTCTGTAAAAGACAGAATTAGTAGAGATATCGAAGCAGGGATTAGTCACGTTAGGGGTTTTATAGAGAATGCAGAAAGAGATAGGTTTATTCATGTATCTGCTAGGTGTATTAACCTTTGCAGGGATTTTGAAAACTACAGGTATCCTGAACATAAAGAGGGAAGTGATTTGAGGAAGTTACCAATTAAAGATGGAATCCATGACCACACGATGGATGCTCTTAGATATTTTTTTATAAATAGATTTCCATTAAGGCAACAGGGATTAACATTTGAAAGGCGAAGAACTAAATGAATGCACTCGACATTATTAAAGAATCTATAAAAGAAGAAAAGTTAAGTATTGCTAGAGCAAGGAGAAGGGAGGTTGAAAAATTAATAAATTATTATACAGGAACTAATACAGAGTCATATATCCAAAGATATTTTAATCCTGATATTTATTCTGATGTCCCCCTTTATAAAATAAATATTACTAGAAAATTTATAGACAAGATGAGCAGGGTGTATATTTCAAGCCCAAATAGAAAATTAAAAGGAGTAGAGTCTGAATCCTATAATCTTCTTACAAGAAAAAAGAATTTAAAAATGAAGCAGACTGAAAGAATGACGAATCTATTAGGGACTCCTGCTTTACAAGTATTTTGGAATGATTCAAATTATAGTAGTCCATACATAGATCATAATTTAGTGTATTATTTTAATCCCCATTTCAAGGATAACCCTTATACTCCTTCTGCCATTACCTACCCATCACTTCTCCCTACTTGTGATATTTATAATTCAAATAAGTTAGAATATGAATATTGGGATAGTGAAGTTCATATAAAATATGATAACAATGGAGTGATTATTTTTGAAGAAGTTAACCCATATGGATTATTGCCCTTCATTTTTCCAAGAGATGTTGAACAAATTGATGACTTTGTTAATGAGGGGGCTACTGATGTCGCTGCTGTTAATGAACAAGTAAATATTACAATGACCAACCTTCAACTTGGGCTTCATTATCAAATGCTTGGACAGCCTTTTGCTACAGGAATTTATTCAGATACTCCTATTCAGAGGGTTGGGCCTGATACAATTATCAACGTACCTGAAGGAGGAACATTTGGTATAGCATCACCTGCAGGAGATTTGAATGGAGTTATAAATACTGTAAAGTTCCAATTAGAATTACTTGCACAGTCTAGGCACATGAATATAACTTTTGACAGCAATGCTGATAGGCCTTCTTCAGGCCTGGCTTTAATGATTAAAGATTTTGAGCATATGGCAGATTATGAAGATGATATTGAAAGGTATCGTTGCTTTGAAAATGAATTATATCATATTGAGAGAGCTATAGCAAACAGCAATGGAATATCTTTATCTGAAGATTTCTCTATTGAATTTGGGAAATTAGATTATCCAACTACTGCACAAGAAAAAATTGCATTAGAATCATATGAACTTGAAAGAGGATATGTTACTGATGCTGAACTTCTTCAGAAAAGAAAAGGAGATATCACATTAAATGATGCTAAATCTATTCTGAAGGAGAATGTAAATGGCAGCCAAGGATAGAATAAAATATGTAAATGAAAACATTGGATTTGTAAAAAAAACACTAAATAGAGCTTTTAGGCCTTTATTCTTAGATGTTGCAAAAAAAATGGTTGCCCAATTTGATACAGCTAAATCTGTTAGAGGGGTTACTTGGCACAACGAGGTAACTACTAAAGATTCTAGGATTTCAATAATAGCAAGAGGATTCTATAAAAGAGGAAGATCTAGACGAACTCCTGTAGCCCCTAATGTTGATGTAGAGGATACAATGGTTTTGTCAGGGATATTAAGGAAATCTTTTAATAATATTCATTTTTCACGAGAGATGAATCGTGAAGCTATGGACTCTTTAAAACGAGCCTGGAAAATAGAATTTAATCATCATTTTAATGCAAAGCTAACTAGGGTAGATATGTCTAGAATTTCAAGTGGGTTGACCCAAAAGATAAGTATGTATACAGAATTTCAGCACAAGCCTCATACGTTTTTACCTCTTGGGTTTAGTAGAAGATATAAAAATACTATATCAATGGTTAAACAGTCTCTTATGGTTGATGCACAAGCTAAGGGATATTCTATATAAGGAGATATTATGCTAGGAAAATCAAAAAAAGAATTTCAACTATTAGAAGAAAGAATTACAGAAATAGAAAAAAAGAATGAAGACTTAGAAGATTTAATAGATGACCTAGTGTCTACATTAGTAGAAGATATTGATTATGAAGATGTATTAGCTATAATCCCTCCAAAAATAGTAGAGGAAATAGAAAAAATTGCAAAAGGATCAATAATATTAGTAGGAATAACTTAATACTTGTATAAGTATACTTTATTTTTCTAAATTTGAGGCAAGTTTTAACTATTAAAATCGTAAAAAGGAGAAAGTATGTCAGATAGGCAAGAGGAGCAAAATGTTCAGGAAGAACAGCCAATAGTAACAGAAGATACTAATGTAGACTACAAAGCACTCTATCTTGATGAAGTGCAGAACGCAAAAAAACTTCGTAAGAGAGCGCAGGACTCAGAGTTAACTATTCAAGATTTCACTAAAAATCAAGAAACTCAAAAGGTTAGACAACTAAAAGAGCAAGAAAAGTTTCAGGAATTATCTGAAAGCCTTCAAAAGCAATTAGATGAAGTTTCTCCCTATAAAGAGCGATGGGAAAATCATGAAGCTAGTGAAAAAGAAGAGTATCTCTCAAAGCTGCCAGAGGAAGATAGAGAGGTTCTGAAAGGCGAAAGCAATAAGACCTTAAAGTATATAATTGATAAAATAGAGAGTTCGAGACCTATGAATCCACAACCTGCAGCAGGAGCATCTAGGAATGTTTCTAGTTTACCTGAAGGGAATGTATTTGAAAATATGGATAAAAGTAAACTGCAAGGGAATTGGCAAGAGATTCTCAGCTCTTATAAATCAAAAAATAAAAAATAATAATTTTGGAGAATTAAAAAATGGCAACAACAATAGGTTCAGCGAATCCTGCAGCATCACAGGCTTCAGATGTAGAATTAGCAGTCTTTATCCCAGAGATATGGGCAGATGCAGTAAGAGCTTCTTTTAAGAAGAGTATGGTTATGGGTAATTTGGCAACAGATTATTCAGCTTTATTAGCAAATGGTGGAGATACAGTTAATGTCCCTTCTGTAGCAGATGTTGCAGACGCAGCTACTAAAGCTCCTCACGTTCCTGTGAATTACACAAATGCTACTGAAGATCAGTTATCAATTGCAGCAACAACTCATCAATATGCTTCAGCTATGGTTGAAGATATGGGTGTTGTTCAATCTAGTTCTGATTTACTCTCAATGTATGCAGATTCTATTGGCTATAAATTAGCTTTAGGAGTTGAAGTAGCGATTGAGACAGCTTTAGCATTAACTACAGAATGTATTAATATTGCAGGTAATGCAGTAGCTAAAACTATTGATGCAGCAACATTAGCACATATGAGTAAAGTAGCTATGGAAAATAATGCTCCACTTAATGAGTGTGTATTAGTCCTTAATCCTACTCTATATGCATCTTTATTTAGAATTGATGATTTTATTCATATTTCTAAGACAGCTGCAGTAGATGTTCCTAATGGTCAAGTTGGAAATGTTATGGGTATGCCTGTATTCCTTTCTAACAACATTTCATCTACAAATCATAATGATGCTGTTGATTCAGGTGATGGTGCTTTAACTAATGGTAATGTTCTTGGTGGATTCTTAATGCATAAGTCTGCTTTAGGAATAGCATTTAGTAAACAGCCTACAGTAAATTCTGAATATGATATCGATTATATTGCTCATAAATTAGTTGGTGATACTATCTATGGGGCTAAGTTGCTTCAAGATGCATCTCAAACTAAATGTTGGGGAATAGTAGAAGAAGCTACGACATCTTGGTAGAATAGTTAGTTAATTACTTAATAATATATATGGGGGAGCTAGTCTCCCCCTTATATTAGCTTGGAGAATTATGGCAAAAGACATTAAAGTAGTATTTAGAGGGAATAAGTCACCATCAGGCTATAATACAAATATAGAGTATTATATTGGTGGAAAGTATTTATCTAACCTTGAAAAAGATGGAAGATTTGAAATAGAAGTATTAGAAAAACCAAAAGCAAAGCCAAAACCTAAAAAGAAAAAAGAGTCTTCAAAAAAGGAGAGTAAGTAATGGGTCAAGATGGATTAGTAAAACAAGCAAAAAGGATTATAAAGGTTCAGCCTGTTATGACAGCAGATGATAATGCAGATAATGATGTAGCCTTTGATTGGACTGCAGTATCAGGGGTTTCACACTCAAAGGGTTCTGCAACTATGTTACAAAGTGTTGCTATTCTAGATGCTGATGATTCAATAGCAGCTTTAGAGTTATTTTTCTGCATAGGTTCAGATGCAGATGGAACTGCGCCAACAGCAGCTCAAGGTTTAGTAGGTGGTGCAGGGGCAGGAAGCGCAGCTGTAGATATAACAGCAGCAGAAGCTCAAGCAGTTCAGATATGTGGCAATATTCAAATGACCTTATCTGAAGGAGATTTAATATTAGCATATGGGATTACTAAAACTAATATTGGCCTCATCCTACAACCTGCATTAAATTCTAATACTATATATATGGGTGGGATATGGAGAGGTGACCCTGCAGCTACAGGAGGAACAGGTACTTTAGATATATATTTAGGATTTGAAAGTTAATTTTTAATGATCAATGAAATAAAAGAAATCGTAGAAGAAACTCTATACACTCTAGATATGTATAGTGATGATGCCCTATCTCTAATTATGAGAACAGGTTGGGCAGAATCAGGCTATCGTGCTTTGAAGGGAGCTACAAGTGGAAATCCTGCATTGGGATTTTGGCAAGTAGAGCCATTTACTGCCGAAGACACGTTAGATAATTATGTTAAATTTAGACCAAGAATTAAAGAGTCTCTATTATTACTTGGACTTAATGAAGAAAAATTAGAGTTTTCCCTACTTTCAAATATTGCAATACAGGTTGCTTTTTGTAGATTGAAATATCGCAGAGATAAAAAATCTATCCCTTCTAGGGATAATATAGAAGCTCAAGCGAAATACTGGAAACGAGTTTATAATTCTGAATTAGGTAGAGGTACGATAGAACACTTTCTTTCTGCTAACAAGTAGGAGGAATATGGCAAAGAAAACTCCTGTAACCAGGGCAGTAGTAACTCCTGACAAGCACTTTCCACTTGCAGATCTTCCTGCAATTAAAGTCTTATGTAAAACTATAGAGATAGTTAAACCTGATATATATATTGATTTAGGTGATGTAGGTGAATGGCATGGATGTAGCCATTGGCAATGGAAGAAGAAAAAACGACCTCCAATAGAATATCAATTACCATTTATAGATCAAGATATCAAGGATGTTAATAGTGGTATAGATATTATAGATGAGTCCCTAGATAAGGTTAATTGTAAAGATAAATATATGATTGAAGGAAACCATGACGATTGGATGAATCGTTTTGTAGAAGAAAATCCTTATTTAGGCCAATACAGGTTTAAAGAATGCGTAAGGTTAAAAGATAGAGGTTATACATATGTCCCTATTGTTGGTGATTACTTAAAGATAGGAAAATTAAATTTTTATCATGGCCATCACTTTGGGGGGATGCATCATACTAGAACTCATCTTATTAGATTAGGGGCTAATGTAATGTATGGGCATTGGCATGATTTACAGCAGTCTAGTGTCACTCATATGGATGGAGTTAAGAGTGCATGGAGTATAGGGTGCCTAAAAGATATGTCTATAGAGCAAAATGCTTGGCTAGGTGGAAGAAAAATTAACTGGAGTCATGCATTTTCTATTGTAGATTTCTTTGAAGATGGCTATTTTACAGTACACGTTATAGAGATAATTAAAGGTAAAACGTCACTTTGGGGTGAAGTTCTAGATGGGAATAATTAGTGGACTTAAATATTATAGACCAATATGGACTTCCTATAGCAATTGTAATTGCTTTTGGTTATTTTATTTGGAAGCAGCAAACTTGGATTCAGAAGGAATTAGTAGACGATCTAGAGAATCAGTTTCGTAGGCTTGAAGGTATTATTGTTAAGTTGATTGACCAACAGAAGATTACTCAATTAGACCTTAAACAGATTAAAGGTTATATTGAAGGAATAGAAAATATATTAGCTAAATTGTCAGGGAATGGGCTAAAGAAGCATGAGTGAACTTAGAGATGATATGCATAATAGAATAAAATCAATACACAGTCGTGTTGATGAAATCTTAGATCAAGTTAAAAGAACAAATGGAAGAGTTTCTAGATTAGAAGAATGGAAATCTCAGGTAATAGGAGGTGGTAAGGTTATCTTTATCCTTGCCTCTTTATTTGCATTTACCCTAAAAATGGGGTGGTTAACTATTAATTAAAAAGGATGAGAAGAAATGTTTGAACAAATAACAGGATTTGTAAGTAATAATACATCACTTCTAGTAGGTGGTGGAACTGCAGGAATAGTGCTTTGGGTTTTAAAGAAAGTCCCAAATAAAGAAATAGCAAATATTGTAGAAACTTTTGCTTTTGGATGTTTTAGAACTATGACTTTAGGATTATCTAAATGGAAATTTACTAAAGGCTTATGGAACAAAACTATAGAACCCTGGTTTATAGATTTAATTGAGAATGTATTTGGTGGATTGATAAGAGGGGCTGTAAAAGGATTGCGCTCAGATAAATGATTCCTCAAATGCTAATGGGAAAAGTTTTTAAATTTATACTTCCTAAAGTTTTAGATCATCTTATGCAAGTTTTTAAGCTTGATAAAGTTTTAAGGTATGTAGAAGAAGATAATGAATTAGATAAAAAAGTTAAAGATATTGAAAAAAGATTGGATAAATTAGAGTCTTGAAAATATTGCAATTAGACAAGCCTATTGATTTAAATCTTAAACCTATAAAGGATTCAGATGGGACTTTAACTCCTTTAGAGATTTCTACTGACAAGTTAAGGGTTAAAAATTTAGAAATTATAGACAGTATATATGGTGGATCACAGTATGGATGGTTTGCTTTGGAGGATGATGGAACTCAAGATGCTAACGAAAATAATTTTGGACATGGCTCAACAGTAACGCAAACATCCTCACCTAAAATTCAATGGGATGATACTAATAAAGTTATTGAAGTTAAAAAAGCAGGAATTTATGAGGTAGTTGCAGATGTTCAAATGTCTATTAATGCTTCTTTTTCAGCAACTCTAAAATTATATTTAAATGCTGCAGCAGATACTCTTGGAACTGCGTTACATACTGTTCAGGTTCTTGTAAATACGACAGATGACCCTTCGCCTGGCACATTAAGATGGATTGGGCATATAGATAATGGGCAATATATTGCATTAACATTAGATGCAGGTAGTCGAACTCCAAAGTTTGAAACAGGTTCAACACTTAGAATTATGAGGATAACATGAGCTTAACAGGAAAAACAAAAGCAAATTCATATAAAGATATTTTAAATATGAATAATAGTAATAGTGGAGTTGATACTACTACAAGGAATGTAGTTGATGGAGAAGGAACTGCAAGTGCAATAAACTTATCTGACGATGTTTTAACTATAACTCCCCAGAATGATGATACTACTGCAGTATTTAAAGTAACAGATAGTGATTCAAATTCTTTATTAGCTGTTGATTCATCTAATGATTTAGTTAAAGCAGGGATTGGGCAACATATTTTAAATACTAATATTAAAGAATTTGCAATGGATTTTACTGAAGCAAGTCCTGATACTGCTGATACCTGGCATTGTCTTACATCTACCTTCAACCATACAGATACAAATGAATTAGAGATGGGTACAGGCTCAACTCCTGCTACAACTTTAACTATAGCTAATACTGCTTATATCGCTGTGAAGCATTATTGGTTTGTTCCTTTTAATATATCAATAGATTCTTGTAATGTTTGGTTTGGGGCAGACGCAGGGGGTGGAGATGTGGTTAAGTTTTCAGTTATGAGTTATACAGTAGATAGTGGAAATGGGAGTACCTCAGGTGATTTATCCTCAGGTGTAGAAAATTGCGTTTCTCCTGCAACTATATCAGGAGCAGGTAGAGAGCAAATTTATTATCAATCTTTAACAGTATCAACTGCAAATGTAGCTGCAGGAAAAGTAATTTTAGCCTGTGTAGCGCAAGATGGAACAAATGCAGATTTGACAGTCAATATGCAATTAGTATATCATTTAAGATAAGAGGAAAGCAATGGCAAATTATACAGCAACAACAACAATAATAACTCCAACAGAATCATTATCTGCTACAAAGAGTGGTCAGTATTCTGAAATATTTAATATAAAGCAAGAAGTAGATAATACAGATGGGTTTATAACTATATCAATTAATACTGCTGTTATGGGAGCAAACTCATTAAGAGATGCTAAGGTTGTAATTCTAAAAAATTCAGGGAATGTAGGAGCAGAAGTCCAAATAGCAAGAGAGGCTTGGGCAGCAGCGACTCCTGATACAAATGGGGCAGTAGATTATACCTCTCATCTATTAGCAGCAGGTGAATATATGTTTTTATCGAACCTGAGACAAGTTGGATATGATGGGAATACTTCTTCAGCTAATGGAGCTTCTTTAACTGATCTTGCCCCTACATCAAATTTATATCTTGATTCAGGTGCAAATACAGGTGAAGCAGTAGAAGATTCAAGTGTAGATTTTGATGTTACAGATGGAGATTATTTTAAGGTTGGAGATTTAATCCAACTTGGTATAAATGCAACAACAGCAACATTAAAAGAAATATTAAGAGTAACTGCTATCTCAACAAATAATCTGACTGTTGAAAGAGGACTATATGGAACTGTAGCAGTAGATAAAGATGCTCAAACAAATGGGACTAATGGAGCAACAAGTGGTTCTAATGTCCACTTTCCAATCTTTAACATTTATGCAGATCACGATAAATATGCAACAGTTCAAACAGATGCTTCAGGTAGGTTTGGTTGTATGAATTTCTTTGGATATGGAAGATATGCTGATAAAGTTGGAGATGGCATAGTCGCAGGTTCAATTTCTGGAAAATTCTATGCTGCAGGTTTTCAGGAGTTAGGTATGTCAGGGATCTCGTCTGCAACAGAATCAGGTTTAGCTGCATCAACTGCTTATGCTTTTGATATAGCAGTAGATGGTGGTTCTGATCATACCCTTGCTTTTACTACATCAACAAATACTAAGTTTGGTGGAAGTGATGGAATCCTTCAAAAAATACAAGATGCTTTAGATGTACAGACTTATACTACATCATCAAACATATTAGATAAAAAAGTTACTGTTGGAATTGTAAGAGGAGATATTAGATTCACAAGTGGACAGCATTTATCTACTTCAGCAATATCAGTATCAGCCCCTGCAAGTGGTACAACTATATTTGCAGTAGGGAGATTTAGTATGGCTGTTGGAGATATAGAAGATGCAGTAGCAGCAAGACTTCCTGATGATGTTATTTATGATAAAAGGTCAAATATATCTATACCTAATGTCTCACAAATGTTTTATGACGATGGGCATGGGAATATCTCAGGAACTTGTAAAGGCACAGTTAATTATGAAACAGGAGCTATAGATCTGCAAGGATGTCCCCCTAATGCTAATTTTGTTGTAAGTGCAAATTATGGCTCTGCTCATGCAGGGGGGAATCAATTCTCAAGTACACTTGGTAATTGCATAGCCAGGATAGAAGCAAGGTCAGTTAATCAAAAGGTTAATACGACTATAGAATTGTTAGGATTAAAATAATGCCTAAAGGGAAATATAAAAAAAAGAAAAATAAGAATCCATCTAAGAAGAGGAGAAGGTATTAATGCCTAAATTTAAAGGTAAAACAGTTAAATTAAATAAACCATCTCGTATACGTAAAGACCAACCAGGATATGGTCGAAAAAAATCACAAGTTTACGTTAAAGATGGGGCTAAGGTTAAACGAGTTACTTTTGGAGATCCTGATATGAAAATAAGAAAATCAAACCCAAAAGCAAGAAAATCATTTAGAGCTAGGCATAAATGTTCTACTCCTGGCCCTAAAACAAAAGCAAGATATTGGTCTTGCAAAGCATGGTAGGAGATATTAATGGCAACTAGTTATACTTATTGTACTCATAGAGATGTTAAAGACGTGTTCCCTAATGTAGATGATTTTGATATAAAAACACCTATGTATGGTTGGGTAGAGGTGTCAACTAATAAATATGCTTCTCATAATAGTGGTTTAGTTACGCAATTATTTGTAGATGGAGAAGATTTAGGCCCAGCACAAGCTGCTCATACTGACCTTAATGTAGAAGGAGAGTGGTTTTATAATTCAGCAGAAGATGTGTGTTATTATTTTTCAGCTAGTACCCCAATAGATAAGTTGATGGAAGCAGGTGAAGAGTTTTCTACTTTAATGACAAGAATTATGTTAAATGCATCTAGATATGTTGATGCTCGTATAGATGCTAATTTACCTAGAGATCAGTTTAAAGATAAAGAAGGTAATTTTGATTATATGATAGTTAGAACTACAGCCCTTTGTACTGCATATTTCCTTGTAAATGCTCAAGACCCCACGAATGTAATTTCAGATGATCTAATTGAAGAAGTAAATTTTAATATAGAGCAATTTAATAGTGGGAAAAGCAGGTTATCAGGGAGTGTTTCAGGGGATGCGTCTAAAGGAATCGTAAGAGAGGTCGTTGCCCCACAGAACTCCAATGCTCTTCATATCGTAGATACTAGAGGACACTATGCAGGTATATATGAACTATTTAAGATTGTTATTGATACTGCAGGAGTTTTAGGTACTGCTAAATTTGATGTATATGCTAAGGATGGTGATTCATTGAAGGCTTCAAAGGTAGTAGATGCTCAAACTATAAATGGAGACTATCAATCTATAGGTAATGGTTTAGAAGTAAGGTTTGCAGGTAAGAATAGTTCTTCAGCAGCTACAGCAGGTGGCACTCCTGATGAATGGGAATTAGAGGTATGGGGAAGGCAAGAAGCTATGGATGATAATATAGGGCAAATTAGAACTACAAAGATGTCTAGAAATGGTGGAAGGGTTAGAAGAATAGGGATAGATTATCCATAAGTTTAACTTGTGTATATATAGGAAATACAATAAATTATGGCTATAAGTTTTACTAATAATTGGAAGAATATACTAGATAAACTTCAAAATATTCTTAGAGATGAGTTTAAAGGAGCTTTGAAGGTTTATAGAGGGAAGGTAATAAGTCCTGGTAATCAATATTTAACTTTATTGCCATCAGGGACTACTTTATCTGGATATAATGTTTCTTCTGAGACTAGGGAATTTTCTGTTACTTTAGAGTATCATTTTAGGGATGCTAATATAAACGAAAAGGCTTTAGATCATGTACTTAGAATTGTTTCTAGAGTTGAGGCAAAGATACAAGATAATATATCAATGACTCTTGCAGATAATACAAAAGCTTTTAATTGCAGGATAGAGTCAACTGATTTAGGTGGTGGAGATGAAACTGAATATGTAGTGTTAATGTCTTGGCAATGTCAACATCAAGGAAATTTTAGTTAGGAGTGTTTATGAAAATAAAACTTAAAGATAAAGAAAATCCAATTATAAAGAAATGGTGCTTTGGGAAATTCTATTCATCATCTATAATAGAGGAATTAAATTTAGGTAAGCAAGTTAAGGTTGATAAAGTTCCAAAACCTGCTTGGGAATACGTAGAAGAAGTAAAAAAAAAGAAAAAGGAGAATAAATAATGGCTATTAATACAGCAGCCTTTTCACCCAAACAGTTTCAAATTATGATAGCAGAGCAAGATGCTTTTGGAACTATTGAAGCAGATGGTGGAAATGCTTATCATACATTAGATGTGGATTCTATAGGGATGCCATCTTTAAATCCAACACAAGTTCTTGATGTGAGGACAGGTAGTAGGGTTTTGCAAAAAGAAGATTTCTTTCAGGATGTTAAAGGTTCTGTAAAAGAAATATCAGTATCAGGCACAGCAACAACAGATGCACTTGATATGCTTTTAGAAAATATAATGGGCGAAGCTGAAGGTTCAGCAAGTGGAGTATATTCATTTGCATCCAATGCAGGAGTTCAATCAGTTGGGAAAGATGATTCAAGTCAAGCAGGGACATTACTTTCTATTATTGTATCTTCTCCTTTGAGTAATTCTGATTTAGCTTTCAAAGATTGTGTTGTTACATCATTAAGTCTTAGTGGGGATATAGGAACAGAAGGTGGAAGGGTTAAATTTTCAGTAACATTTCAAACAGGTACATTAGCTGAAGATTTATCAGATGCATCTATAAACCCTGATACAGCTTTTGGTGCAGATGAAAACTATTTCATTAGCTCTTGGAGTAACGTAGCATTCAGAAAAATGTATGGTGTTGACGATTTAGTTTTAAGCACATTTTCACTAACATTGGAAAATCCTGCAACATTTTCAGGGTTATCTTCTAGTGGCTATGAAACTATAGCAAGGGCAGGAGAGTTTTCAGCTGCTTTAGATGCAAGTGCTAAGTATGATGTTAATACAGAGCCACTTATAGCATCATTCAATAATCAGACTCAACAAGGATCAACTGCAGCACAAGAAAGTAAATTAAATCATCAAGATGCTTTAGCTGATGGTTCTTTTGGTATAGTTATGGCTAAATCAGTATTAACAAATGTTGCCTTTAGCGAAGCTGATGTTATGATGTTAGATATTTCTGTTAAAGCAGTTGGTGATGGCTCTAATGCTTTAGTTGAAGTAGCTTGTTAATTAAATAAGAGGTAAATATGGCAAAAAAAATCGTAGAACTATCTTCTAAAAAGAAGGTTGAACTAGTAATGATGAGTATAGATGACATAGATATCTGTAATGATATGGCCCATTTAAGAAATGATGAAAATGGACAAGCATATTTTTCAGGAATATCTAAATCTAGAACTGCTTGGCTTAGAAGAGGGATATCAGGTGGAGATTTTAAAAACTTTAAGAAAGATATAAATGGCCTTGTTGCTGATAGTGTATTAAGGCAATTATCTGATGATGAAAAGAATGAATTAGTTCCCAAAATACGAGAATACCAAGATATGGGGGAATAGACTCCCTCATACTTGAATTAAATATTCTTGTAGATGATTGGTGTGAGGGTTGTCAATATCATCAATATCCTTATAGTGCTAAAGTCCCTGTTATGATTGAGGGAGAAAGACCTGTAAGAATATTCTCTAATAAAGAGGATGTTATGGAAATAATAGGTCTAATTGTAGAGGAAACTAAGGAGGCTAATTTAAATATGGGCAAAAGTTTT
>VTLG01013478.1_pt1 | contig 14933 bp, 15 predicted proteins | sample 4694571 | NCBI WGS metagenome assembly VTLG01 (sample SAMN12604809, study PRJNA352737) | marine metagenome | biome: ENVO:00000447; feature: ENVO:00000209|ENVO:00000569|ENVO:01000036; material: ENVO:00002151; isolation source: viral sequences binned using virsorter ...
AAAGCCAGCTGGATAAAGGCAAGGGGCTATTTGTAGGAGTTCTTCTTGTAGCAAGTGGAGCTGGTGCAGCAATATCAACATTAATGAATAAGTGGTTTTAGAAAATGGCAAAGTTACCAACGATTATAAAAAATATGCAACAAGGTCAGATGAAAAAGTTAGCAGACGGTGGAGATATTACAGAGGATTCTGTATCAGAAGGTTTAGGTTTAACCGCACCACAAGCACCTGAGCAAAAAACGGAATTAACAGCAGGTGAAACTGTAACACCAACCCCAATTCCAGAACAAACTGCAGATATGATAGACCAAATAGAATTAGGAACAACACCTACTACTGCGTTATCTTCTGCAGATTTAACAAATTTAAATGTTGCAAAACCTCAAGCAGAATCTGCTGCACAGTATACAGCGTACACTGTGCCTAATACCCCGCAAGCAATAGCTGCTCAAGGTACATTATCCCAAGAAGCAATTGTTGGAGACATACAAGGGGCTGTATCAACTGAGGCTACAGCACAAGCTGCTCAAGGTACCGTAAATGAAAAAGCAACTGTTAAATATCAACTTGGACAATTGTTTGAAAGTATAAAGACTGGTGAAGAATTACCAGCATGGGCTGCTCCTGCTGTAAGAAATGTAACTGCACAGATGCAAGCTAGAGGTTTGGGAGCATCCTCTATGGCTGCTGCTGCAATAACACAAGCTGTTATGGAATCAGGAATACCAATTGCTGCTGCAGATGCCCAAACATATTCTAGAATGGATATGCAAAATTTAAGTAATACTCAACAGACAGCATTACAAAATGCTATGACATATGCTGCTATGGATAAGGCTAACCTTGATGCTAGAATGCAAGCTGCTGTAAACAATGCACGATCTTTTTTAACAATGGATACACAAAATTTAACACAGGCACAGCAAGCTAACGCCCTATCTCACCAATCACAAATACAAAAATTATTTACAAACCAAGCTCAACAGAATGCATCATTGCAATTTAACGCTAAATCCCAAAATCAAATAGATGAATTTTATGCAGAGTTAGGAGTACAGGTAGATAATGCCAATATGACCAGAACAGCTGCAATGAGACAATTTAATGCTGACCAAGGAAATGCAACTTCTAGATTTGTATCACAAATGGAAGATAGCCGAGATAAATTTAATTCAAATATGCAGGCTCAAATTGATCAAAGTAATGCACAATGGCGTAGACAAATAAATACACAAAACACCGCTACTGCAAATGAAACAGCAAGAATAAATGCACAAAATCTTTTAGGAATATCTGTACAGGCACAAAATCAGTTGTGGCAAAGGTACCGTGATGAAGCAGCGTGGGTATTGCAACGAGCAGAATCAGCAGCAGGCCGTGCTCATTCCTTTGCTGTAGCTTCGCAACAAAATGAATTTAGTCAACAAAATTATGAGCAAGAATTTAAAGATAATATGTACATGGAATTAGGTGGTGCTATATTTGATGGAATATTTAGTTAGGAGTAAATAATGATAAAAACATTAAGAAAAGTGTGGAAGAGTGATTGGGGTAAAGCTGCGTTGGTTGGTGTAGGTTTAGTAGGCTATGGTGCATTCTCTAGTGCTGGACATGTTGCTAATATAAATAAAACTTTAAGATCAGCACCCAGTAGGGTTGGTTTTTTAGCAGACATACAAGATGTAGCTGCTGATATTATTACGGCTCCTATAGAATTTGGGCAAGTTTTAAGTACTTCAGGATATGGTTACCTTGCAGGAAAAAATGATTGGAGTACATTTAAAGGTGGTGTACAAAGTGCTTTTGGAATGTTTGGTGATCCAAAAAATTATGGTACACTTGGCAAAGTAGGTAAAAACATATATGATGCTAGAATGAGACAAAAAGGACAACCCGGTAGTGGGGGTGGTGATCGCATACGCCATAGGCCTGTACAAAGCATAGATTCTGGGGGGTATAGCCAAATTCAAAAAGCAGGGCAATGGTCAGAATTTGATCCACAAAGATTAGCAAACAATACATTAAATTATGCAAGACAAAAAAGAGATTTATATGGAAATATTGTAAGTCAAGCAAATGGTGTGAGTAGGCAAGGGCCAAACCTTTCTATAAAAGAGGCACAAATCACTTCAACAAAACCTGCATATAGATACACAACAGCTTAAACGTAAGGAACAAAGCATGTTATTAAATCCAAAAAAAGTACACAATAATGCAAACCTAGGTCCTAGGGATTTAAATCGCATGGACCCTTTTGATGCACCTATACCGGGGCAAAGTTTAACGGATGAACCGGGAAAATGGCCTTGGGATAAACCTCCTGAAATGACAAATCCAGATGATGCTTATGAATATGTTGTATTAAAAATAGAACAAGATCAAGATTTAAAAGATGACATGTTAAAATTTCTCATGGCAAAAGTTCCTATAGAAAGTATCTGTAACACCATAGCATTTACTGGATTTGCTCAAGGTAAATGGTCTCCAGATATTGCTGAAATGATAAAATTTCCCCTATCTGCATATTTTGCTATTATGGCTCAAGAAAATGGTTTTGAAGTAGTTATGTTTAATAAATCAGAAGAAGACCCTAAAGTTACCGATGAACAAATTATAGATACATTACGTGAAAATGATCCTGAAGCTTTAGAATTTATTCAACAAGAACTAATGCAAGAACAAGATGTTTCAGAAAGTTTTTTAGATGAACCTCCTGAAGAAATGGAAGAGCCTATGACCGAAGAAAACATGATGGCAATGATAGATATGGAAGGAGGAGTAGGGTAATGAGTATATCCCCATTTATGGCAGGTGTTTCTGGATTTTTAAAAAGAAGAAGAGAAGTAGTAGATGCCCAAAGATTACAACAGCATGAATTAAATAAAATAACACAAACAGCTACAGAAGAAGCTAGAGTAGCGAATCTTGCTTTACCAAAATTTTATGTACCCGGACCCGGTGGAACAAGACAAGTTGTTACATATTCGGATAAAACACCTCTAATTAATAATATAAAGGATGCTGCTACATCTTTAGGTGAAGCGGATGCATATGCCAGAATGGTTGTAGACGGATGGAATGCTAATAGTGCAAGTTGGAATGACGAACAGAAAGATGCTTATATGACTTATCTTTACGGAGCAAGAGATAATTTAAATAACTTTATTGATGTAAAAGGTGAAGACGGTAGTTTTTTCTTTAGGGATTCTGATAATCCAATTTACAAATTTCAATTTCCAGAAAACGCAGTTTCAAACGGAACATCCTACAATGCAAATTTAAGTGAAGATGGAACGAGTGGCCCTCAAGTTGGTATTGCAATAGACGAAAATGAAAAACCCTTTTATAATAAAGCTTATGAATATGCTAAATCGGTTTTGCCAAAACATAGTGCATACTCTTCTATTGATCTTGAAGGAGCACAAGATCCAGCACAAATACAGCACGCACAGGCTGAATCATTGATAGATAGATATGGAGTTCATGCTCTTGCTCTCGCAGCGGATTTGCCTAACCTTCAATATGAAGTAAGAGGTGGAACTATTTCTCAAAATACTTGGCAAACAATAATTGGCAGAGCAAATGAGTTATATCAAAATCCTGATGAAATAAAATTAAATGCTCATCAGCATGAACAAAGAAATAAATTTATATATAATGTTATAAGATCTGCTGGTAATGACCAACATACTATGAAAAATCGTAGTATAAATGCAACTATGAAAAACCCAAAAGAGTATAGGGATCTTGTTGAAGTAGATAAAGAAGATGCTAAAGCTAAATATCAAGCTGCATCAATGGGTCTAATGTCTCTTGGACAACTTCAAAATATAGTAGTTCAATGGCAAAAAAATCCAGAAAATAAAGGTAAAGAACCTCCACTTGGTCTTTTTGGTAAAGCTTTAGGCGGTGTAGCACAAGCGTTTTTATCAAATCCTGTTGGTCAGGTTACAGCATTTGTATCAGATATAAAAACAAAAAATGGAATTGATGTTATTGAAGGTCAAGAAGCCTTTGAAGAAAGACTGACAGGGTACTTGTCTGACAGTTACATAGCACGAGTGGGAAAATTTCGTGCAGTCTATGATGTATGGACTGAAATTCTTGCGTACCAATTGGCTTCTACATTACAAGGAGGCACAGGTGGTAAAACCATTTCTGACCAAGATGTTTTAAACATAAAAAGAGCATTGGGTGAAAGTCTATTTCAAAATGGTAAATTTCAACTACACCGTTACAAACAAATTGGAAATTTTTTATCAACTGTAAAAGGAATGAATTATTATTTATCTAAAGCTCAAACCATAGGGGATATAGATGCAGCAGCAGCATACTCTGATTACATATTTGATTATCACCTACGAAAAACTTTTGGATTTTTAAATGGTGATAGAAATAAAGATTATGGTCCAAACGAATTATCTAAAGCTGTAATTGGAATGATGAGTCAAACTTTTGATTATGCGGATGATGCAGCTAAAATACCTGCAGACCAAAGGGTTTTAAATGCAGCTAAAGCAGCACAAGAGGGTTTTGATCCTGAAAATGCAGAGATAGTTGATGGGGAGATTGTATCTAAAAAACCTGAAAATAAAAACCAAGAACAGATAGATAGTATAAAAAGACAGATAGAAGAGTTAAAGAAAAATACTAAAAAAGATACTAATTATTATACAAAACTAGGTGAGTTAGAAGCAGATCTAGAAGAGTTAGGAGCTAAATAATGGTACAACAAAATCCTGTAGAACAGAACATTGTAACTGATAACATTACTTCTATAAATAAAACCAACGACATGCGAAGTGGAATGAACCTTGATCCGGTTGCTCCAGCAGTTGACTCTGATGTAGAAATGCAGATGGCACAAGTTGTACCTCCAAAAATTGAAGAAAAAAAAGAAGAGGTTACTCCTGTTAGAGAGGAAGGTGACGATGTAATTGATAAAGTTCTTTCCGAAGAGTTTACAGAGCCTGTAGTAGAAAGAGAAGAAGTAGATACAGAACAGATTGATTTGGAGGGTGTTGACCCTGCTTTTGAAAGGACAGGTATAAGAACAGGAGAAACTACGGATATACTTAGGCCTACTGAAACTGAAGAAGAAAAAGAAATTAGACTGCAAAACGAAGAGATTAGAAAAAGAGAAGCTGCAGAGAAAAAAAGAATAGACTCCCCACTTGCTCGTAAATACCGAGATAACATTAAAGTAAAGCCCCTCCGTGGTGAAAATAATCAAACCATAGCCTACCGAGTTTATTTAAAAGATAACAACAATGACATGTTGGATGCCATAACTTATTCTTTAGATGAATATTCTATAGAAGAAATTAACAATATGGTAGATAAAGCAAAAAAACGTATAGATAAATTAGATTTAATTGATTTACAAAGTGCTCCCGGACAGAATCCAACTTTTACAAGACTTGCTACAGAAGCATTATTGAGGCCTGCTGTAAGTAGTCCGGGACCAGCCATTGCTACAGCTGCTGTTTTGGCTGCACCTACAGCTCCAGTGTTAGCGGTGGTTGGAGGAGCTCTTGTTCTTAACCTTGATCCTTTTGGGTGGTTTGATGGAGCTTTTGATTTACCTGCTGCAGAAGGCGTTATAAGTGGTATAGAAAAAGGAGAAATAAAATTTAGAAGTTTGTTAGGAACAGATTTTTATAAAGACTTAGTCAATGGGCCAGTTGAAGAACTTGTAGGAGATGGCAAAGGAGATCTTGATCCTATGAAGCTAGAAGTTATTACAGCGTATTTAGACAGAGAATCTAGTTTGCCTTTTCATATTACCGCTATGAATTTAGCTTTAGCTGAGATGCCTATAGTAGGAGGCTATGTAGGAGGCCTATTTTTAAATAGAGCATTTATTGGGGAATTGGCTAAAGAAAGCCAAACAATAGCACGGGCTGTAAAAAGAAACAATTTAGAAAAAGCAGTCAATAAAAAAGGTAAACGTCTATATTCAGATAAACAAATAGATAAAATTATGGGTGGAACACCAGATAAATACAATGCTAAACTAGAAAAACACATGCCAGAGTACGAAGCAGACGCTAACACGGTGGGTAGACGTTTAGGAGAATGGGTTAAAAAAACAAATAAAGAAAAATATGGAGACAAAAAATTTATTTTTAAATTACCTGCATTTAAACGAACACAAGTTTACGAATTTAGTAATAGAACTGGAGATAGTGTTAAAAATCTTTTAGGGGGAGAAGCTATCTACTATACTGCAGCATTAGGTTTAGATACTTTTGCCAATGAAAGCTATGGTATTGGTACATTTTCTAATACAGCAATAGCTGTAAGTGCAGATATTCTATCTGGTAACGTAGCCAAAGTTGGTATGATGACTACTAGAGGAGCGGTAGGAATTTTAGAACAAATTGTAGATCCTATTACAAAAGCTTTTACTAGAAGAACAGATATACAAACAATGCGAGCTGCTTCCGAAACTTTATCTGATGGTTCTATGGAAGGTTTTGAAGCTCTTGTAAAAGAAAGAGCTATGCAAATGGCAAGACAGGAGGGTGTTCCTGCTAATAAGTTTACAGAAATACATATATCTAATGCCCGTGCCGAAATAATGAAAGATTTTAGAGGTGGCGAACAGATGTTTGGTTCTTTAGGTAAATGGCTAAATGGCAAATATACGTTAGATGATTTAAATTTAACGGAAGCTCAAAAAGTTGCAGCACTTAAATTTAAAGAAAATTTTGAACAACTATCAGAAACTAGCAAAGAACGTCTAATAGCTCAAATGGATAGAGCACAAGTAGTTTACAGCTCATTAAAAAAGATGGGAATAGAAAATCCAGATAAAGGATTTGGTTTAATCTTTGGGTTAAATACTTTACGTGCTATAGAACCTGATCTTTTACAACAAGGTTTACAGGTAAGCAGTGATTTTGGTAAAAAAGCAAGGGGTAAATTTTTTAATCAAATTGGATTAGAAGAGTTTTACCAAAAGAAAAATGAATATGCCATAGGGTTAGAAAACTATCTTAAGGAAGTTTTAGCAGGGAGAAACCAAGCACTTCAATCCCAAAGTGGTAGATTAGATTTTTTACAAAAAGACGTTCAGGAGCATATTAAAGAAGTACAAGAGATGATTAATGTTACAAAGATAGAGCAAGAAGGTCGTGTACAAATGATGGGAGAACTTATAGATTTTACCATAAAAGAAGCTAAAGGTCTAGTACACAACAGCCCTATGCATCAAGCAAAGGTTAGTGAATATTTAAGAATAATTAAATCTACTAATCCAGAATTAGCTGCAGACATACAAACTAAAATAGAAAAACGGTACAGGTCCAGCATTAAAAATTTAAGTAACAAAATTGATCAAGCTACAGATATAGAAAGTAGGAGAGCAGCTACAGGTAAAGCAGTTGGAACAAATCTACAAAATCGTCTTGCAAAATTACAGGAAGATAAAGATGCAGCATACAAAGTTGCTGAAGAACAATTAGAAAAGTTTGAACCTGTTGATGGCACAGATCTTTTCTTAAATATGAAAACAACATTAGATGATGTTCCTGTATCTGAAGAGGCACGACTAGCTGGCATTACAACTATTATTAATCCTATAGAAGAAATATGGGGTGACATAGCGGATAAATTTCTTGTTTCGGCACAAAGAGAATTAGGTTTAGACAGCAGAAAATCATTTGAAAAAGTTATAAAAAGTGAATTAGCAGCTGTTGGAGTAAAAGGAGAAGAAGCAACCAAATTAATATCTAATCCTGTAAATTTAATGGAATACATGATAAAGAATGAATTACCTATGGGTGCTTTGGGTGTACCAAAATTTAATCTATCTGCTACTGATCTTAAAAATGTAGAGTTAGGTTTAAAACATTACGTTAGAAAAAAACAAGGCAACGATACTATACAAAATTATCAAGCCATAAAAGCCGGAACTATAAAAAATCTTGTAGATGAGGCTGTTGAAAACGCAGGATTAAATACTGATGCTTATGCAAAGGCCGATGAAATAGCTACTCGTTTTTGGGAATTTAAATCTACAAATATATATGAAAAAACTTTAGGAACAAGACAAAGATATTTTAGCAATGAACAAGCTTGGGAATATAAAAACAGCATAGAAACTTGGGGCGATGTTATATTTAATGATCCTAGCAAGGCAGATCAAGTATACAGAGAAGTCAAAAGAATGTTCCAAGGTGATCCTGAAGGATTAAAACAAATAGTAACAGATATTAATAAACAAGCATTAACCATACTCACCGAAGATGTATCAAAAATAGATGCAGATGATTTGGGACTATTTAAAGAAATCGTTACAGGTATTGGCAAAAGACGTTTAGTAAGAAGAGATCCAAATGTTGAAGGTGGGGGACTAGCTGTAGGTAAACTTAAAAATGTTACCAAAGAAAAACTTGCAATAATTAGAAAAATGGAAGAAGCGAGTATAGGAGATGATGGTATTCGTTTATTTAACTTTGATGAAGCATATAATTGGAATGCAAAATATCGTAACTGGCTTAAAACAGACGGTGATTCTATTGCACAAATGGAAAAACTAGACAACCTTCGTACCGAGGGAAATGCAGCTTTTAAAGCTATGTATAAAGAAGAGTGGAATCAAATGAAAAAACTCTTAGATGATGAATTACAAACCTTTAAAGATTTTAGAGACAACCCTCAAAGATTATTAGATTCTATACAAAGTGGTAACATTGCTAATTTTAAATCGCAGTACGTTGCATTACAAAAAAGTAAAGGTATAACTTCACAAGCTGCTGAGAAAAAGTTTAACAAAGCTATACATGGTTTATTTGTAGAAGGGTTTATAAGTAAATATGTAACCCCTTCTGGTCAATTAAAAATAAAAGGCGATGATATAGTAGGTGGTAGAGTAGGAGAATTTGAAACTGTTGGTGCTTTATCAGGAATGGATACCTTAGACTTTTTAAATAAAAATGAAAATATGATAAGGCAGTATATTCCAGAAGTAAACTTAAAAGCTTTTAGAGAAATAGCGGAAGCAGTATCTTTGGGTGAAGCAGGAAAGTTTGTATCTAAAGAAGGTGTAGTAGACATAACAAAAGGATTACCTGCTCTTACTGTAGGGTCGTATGTTAGTAGATTATATGCTGTATCATCTGGCCGTACATCACTTAAATACGTTGGTGCAGAAGCAATGGTCGTACAAATGAAACGACAAGAAGTTGCAGTTATAGCTACGCTTATGATGAATCCAAAATCTGCTGAAAGAGTGGCTGAACTTATAAAGTCAGGAAAACCATTATCTACACAACTTATATCTTCAGAAGCATCTTGGTTACCAAAATTCATAGGAGAAGTAGACGCTATGCATGAGATGATGTTTGGTGATGAAGAAGGAAGTGACGTAATGCAAGTACCACAAGGTCAAGCACGTATTGAGTCTATACTACCCCAACAAACAGCGATGTTAAATACAATGCAACAAACATTAGGAGGATAAGATGCCCGGAAAACACAATTATAAATATATGGCTGAAGGAGGCAGGGCTGATATGTCTGCTAAACCTGATATAGCTAAACCAGAACCTGAAAAAGCTATGGTACCGCCAACACCTATGGCAGATGCTATGGAGTTATCCAACGTAGATCCTATGACAGGAAAACGCTACCCTAACAAAAGACAAATGAAATATGGTGGGGCTGTTATGTACAGCAATGGCCCTCGTAAAGTGAGGACATAAAGCATGGCAGATTCAGAAAGAATGAGAGGAAACAGATCTCCTGTAACAGATTACAAAATAGGTAATGGTGGTATTAGAGATCTTTTTAAATATATTTTAGGAGATGACAAAACTCGTAACAGTATGAAAATTGTTAAAACTCGCAGTGGTAAATCTACTATTATAAAAAACAAAGCACAAAAAAATGCTGTAGTTAATACTGTAAAAAAAGTTATGGTTAATGATTCCAATGCAGTTAGTGCAATGGCAGGAGACCGTGCTAGGAATATACAAAGAAATATGGCAGCAAATATGAATCAACGTGTAGAACCTGCTAGAGTTACCGGAGAAGACCAAACAAATAGGATGCGAATGATGGCAACTTATCCCAATGTTGTACAAGACGATAGAGGGCCTACTGCCATTGTAGAACCTGTAGTCGTTGAAAATTTGCCCGAAGCTCCAATGATGTCTGAAGAAGAATTGCAAGCAAGATTAGATGCAGAAAATCCAGATTCTGAAATATTAAAAGAACGTACAATCAGAGCAGGAGATGGTTTGCCACCAGAATATTCTATGGGATATGACACTATTGGTAAATTTTACATGGGTGGAAAAGTAAAAACTAAAAAGAAAAAGAAGAAAAAACTAGCTAAGGGTGGTAAAGTAACTTCCTACAACTACTAGGACTTACAAAGCTTTCCTACGTCTTCCTCTACAGCATGGCCTACCTTCTTGAGGTATTCTACCACAGCTCCTAGTACATGTGTATTTGGGTAATCTTTTTTCCACTCGTCAAGAGCGGTGATTAGAGTTTCTCTCTCTATGTAATCTACTTGTGTTATAATTTTGCCGTCTGAATTGACCTTTACGGATAGTTCAAACAGACTCGCTTCAGACATTTTACTATTCCAATCTTCCTAGCCGGTGAAATAAATTGATCAAGGCTTCTTGTTCTTCTGGTGCATGGTTGTTATTTAGATAATAAGCAATCACCTTTTTAAGAAGAGACGCATCAGCAGAAGCTATGGCAGGTTTATGAACTCGCATTAGATGTCTACTAACTCACACACTCCGGCAGTACAGGCTAACTCCTGTGACCCCTTCGTATTATCTTCCTTTTCAAAATCCTGTAGTTTGTGCCAGTCTAAAGTTGCTGGCATTTTTTTTACAAGTTTCTTGTATTCCTTTTCATCTATATCTTGATACGGGGCCTGTTGATACGTGTGGTCGGAAAAGGGGAGAAAGGAGACACCACTTAGGTATTCAAAATTTTCCCAACACCATGCACCGACAGGCACCCATTCACTTTCTTTTACCGAAATGGTAACGGAAGGTTTATGCTCACACCAATGCTTTGCATAAAGTTTCCATAACTCAAGCTGTTCTATTGCAGACATATCATTCCTGCAAACAGAGCCTGTAGGGGCTTTCATCGGAAAAGAAAATACTGTTGTATGTTCTGGTTTCATATAGTCTGGCTCAGATGGTATGCCAGATGCTTTCATAAATTCTGTAAGAGGGTCTTTGTTATCTCCTCGTACTGTTCTTATATAGTAAGGATTGTGTCTTGCATGTATACCACTAGAGCTATCCACTAGCTGACTAACAGTTCCTGATGGTTTAACACATGTTATGGCAGTGCTTTGGTTTATACCAAATTTCTCTGCCCAATATTTATTAGCCTCTACAGCAACAGCACGCAGAGTCTCAAGACGTTTTTCTAATCCACTCTCTTTGCCATTCATCAGCGGACTATCCATAATACCTGTAAGAGATACACCAAGTAATCTTTCTTCTTCTGTGTTATTCTGCCACCTCTTTCTAAGATAGCCAAAGTTTGTAAAAGTAGATTGTATGGTGCCTAACAGTGTGGCAATCTGTATCTTTCTTGTAAGACTAGCTACGGTATCAGTAGAACGCACTACTACCTCTGTAAGGTTACAAAACTGATTAGGTCGTAGTATAATCTCACTACAAGGATTAGTACCAAAATCCCAATTAGCATCTCTCCTACCATTCTCAGCAGCTTTTGCCTGTGCAGAAGCCCTGCTAAACATACCTCGTTCTCCTGATTTACTCTCATAAAGAGACAGCCATTCTTTCATAAAGATGCCGGGATCTGGCTTTTCTGTATAAGCAACAGAATTATTAGCCAATGCTCTCTCTGGATTTGTAGTCCACCAATCACCAGTCTTAGCAGAACGTATGCGTTGGTCTGACAGATTTGATAACGATATAAGTGCTGATCTTCGTACACCACCTACCACTACTACCTCTCCTGTCTTACAAACTATATCATGGCACTCCATAGAAGATAACTTTCTACCTCTGGCATTCCTAAACTTCTCTACGGTAAAATCAAACAGGTCTACCAACGGCTGTGGCCCACTAGCTCTACCACCAAATGTTTTAAGTCGTGTACCTGCAGGTCTAATTTTAGTTACGTTAATCTTAGGTATCCTTCCTGTATACAAGAAAGAGATTAGATCTCTAAATCCTTTAGCCCAACCTTCTTTAGAATCTACCACAGCAATTACATCCTCTGTCTTTTCAAATTCTACATCAGGAATAGTAGGCAACTTATCAGAGTACTGTCTCTCTACAGAAAACCCTACTCCTGTACCATTCATTAGTATGTACAGCACTTCATCAAATGCTTTAGGATTATCTATCGGTATATACGAACAGTTATAGCCTGCAACATTCTCTCTTTCCAATGCTTTACCTGCAGTCATCAATGCTCTCATACTAGGCATAACCTGTAATGATAGTATTGCTTCTTCCATATCCTCCCAAGATTTTGCGTCAATACCTTTTATATTTTCTTTAAAGAAACTAATAAGTCTACCAACAGTTTCACTCCAACTTTCTCTTCTACCTTCATCCTCTAACCAACGTGAGTACCGAGACATGTGTATGAATGATTGATACTCTGTAGGTAAATAATTTCCCCCTAATAATGATGCCATTTATTTTTCTCCATATTCTAATTCTAATATTAATTCTGCGTAATGTATAACTTTTCTTATATCTTCTGCCCCGTTCTTCTTCTTATGACGAGAGATATACTTTATAATATTTCCCTCTAGGAAGTCAAGTTTATTTTTAGAAATATATTCTATGGGCATAATCTCAAAATCTATATAGTGATTGCCACCTACCTGTCTACCTTTTCCTTTTACCGACTGTCTTATCATATCATCGTGACTACTTGTTTTCATCATCTTCTCCAAACAATGACACAATGTTATCTTTTTGTGTCCGTTTTACTTTTGCCTGCCTATCCATAATACTATCCATTATAGGAAGTTTTGTTGCACTTCTCATTTCATCCAGTATAACACTCTGTCCTCTTTCTTTTATCATGTCCATGTCATTTGCCAATAAAGACAAAACTCCTCTAGAAAGAATATAAGATAAGTCTACATGGTTAGTTCCTATAGGATGTGTATCCACTACAGCAAGACTAACTCCATCTTCTCCGTCAGGTTTAAGAAGTATAACATACATATTTTTAGGAAGATTGTCTTTGTATAAATTTAACTGTTCTCTATTCATCTAACCACTCTTGTGGCAAAAACCCCTGACACCATTTAAAACCATACCTTTCACACCACCCTGAGTATGTAGTTTTAGATCCTTTATATAATTTATTATCTGCTTTCATAAATAAAAATCTTATATCTAACTCTGGATGTTGCTTTTTAATTAACAAATGTTTACCTCTATCTGCTGTGGTAAACAAACCTTTTGCCTCTACAAAGAAGTTTTTACCTACTATAGTAAAGTCAGGATTATAAGTAGAATGCCTAACATAATCTATTTTCTCCGATTCATATTCAAATTTTACATTGTTTCTATTTAAGGCTACAGCGATAGACAACTCAAAGTCTGATCGGTAGCCATGATGTCTTAGTACCATTATACCCTCGGCATGTTTTTATGTATTATATCCTCAAACTTATCGTTAAAATATTTAAAAGTTTTAGGTGCACTTTCTCTTAAAATGCTTCGCTGTTCTTCTATGCCTGTCCAGTGTAATACTACTAGGCTATTTCTCACTTTTGCTTGTGTAGCTAATATATCTAGGTCATGGTCTATTTTCTCCTTATGTTCATCAAACCTATCATCACCCCAAGGTTCATCTAGGTCAAACGTCTTAGTCATTCGGATTGGTATGCCATTGGGCCTGTTGCGTAGTTCTTTTACAATACTATCACCACCAAATGTTTTATCACACTCTTGGTAACCGAAGTATACATTCTCATTAATGTAACTATCTCCTATGGTTACTTCTGTAGATAAATAAATCATACCTCTATTTCTCTCTTCTTTAATTTTGTATACCAAACTAATGGTCGCTGTGTTGCTTGTGTTCCTACTTTCTTGTACAGCTCTGCAGTAGGCCAACACTGCATCTTGTAATCACAGTAGCTACATACAGTGTGCATAACTCTGTTTCCTGTAGCAATTATCTCACCTTTTCTTTTTCCATACTGTACACGAAAAGTTTCTTCTTTATCTTTAAATTCTTTCTTTAATGGCTTGTCCTGTAACATTGTTTTTGCATTAGACTTTGCTCTATCCAACTGCTCCACAGCATCTTCCTCTTGATAATCTGGTGCTTCACACACTGCCCATTCACCAGAGGCTTTATCAACAACTATCCACCCACCAAAATCCATGCCCTTTGCTTTGCTGTACAGGTAACCCTGCATAAGATAACCAAAGGTATCATCTTCTTTTACTTTATTGTACCCACCAAACTCTCCACCAAACTTCTTGGAGAACGCATAAGGTGATGCAGATTTTATATCCCACACCTTACCGTCTATTACAACATCTAAAGTACCACTAAGTTCGCATACATCTAAACCTAGTTTTACTTTCTCTTGCTCAGATTCTACATTAACTCCTGATGATTTTAACACCACCATAGCAATAGCTTCTATAATATCACCAAAAAGAAATCGCATAATAGAATTATATTGTATCTCTTTTGGTGAACCATTCTTATCATGCCACTGTTGACACATGGGTCTACCCAAGCCACTCATACGTAAAGAGTACTCACCTCTGCCACGAGACAGTTGCTTGACTAGGGCATTCCCACAGTCATTCTTAAAATTTTCTAAAAGCTCAGGGTCTAGATCAATGCCTTCTTTTGTAGCACGATCTAGAAATCCCTGCACTTTCATAAGAATAGGATTAAACAAAAGTCTTATCCTGTAGCTTCAAGAG